>Ga0126342_10022692_pt1 | contig 10334 bp, 13 predicted proteins | sample Cyp1metagenome_FD_92528 | JGI IMG/M metagenome (GOLD analysis project Ga0126342, IMG submission 92528) | Coral microbial communities from Lord Howe Island, Old Settlement Bay, Australia - Cyphastrea 1 metagenome | ecosystem: Host-associated > Invertebrates > Cnidaria > Coral ... | reverse complement strand
CAAGGTCATTTGAAATGTTGATGTATGTGTCGATGAGGAGACACGTGGATTGCCCCAAGTTTCAAAAGAGGACTGCTGCAAGGCGCAGGACATCCGACATCATGGGAAGGGAAAAGCAAACAAATATATATATATATATATCTATATATATATAATACATATGTGTATTATGTTATCGGTAATGATTTCATTTGATTTTGAAGCCGCACCAGGCTCTGTCTCTGAACGCTTTGGAGAGATTACTACGAAGTGGAGGTGACACGCCAGCTGCTTCCTTTGTCTTCCTTTCCAACTGCAAGTCAGAAGCGCTTCTTGATTTGACATGAAGTCGGGTCTTTCTGTCAATAGAATTCAACATATATATATATTTCTTCAACACTGATTTTGAAAGGCTCGTACTTGACCTGTGCTGTAATGGTTGTGCATTTGCTTTGATACTGTATTTGTTTCCCCACAGCATGCTTCACTTCAACGACGAAGTTTGGTGACATTGAGGCTTGCGGCAGCCTTTTACAAAGCTGGGGTCAGGCACATTGTGTACACAGGGAAGGCAGTTTCGGATGCAAGTGCAAGCCGCTTTGCCAAGAGCTTTTACCTGGCCCTGGCATGCAAGAGGTCATTGAAAAATGCTTTCAGTATTGCGCTGGCAGAGGTTCAAGCAACTCTTCCGGAGGGATTTGACAGTGGTTTTAAGCTGCATTCTGCTGATGATGTGATCATGGAAGTGAAATCCTCAGAAACGTCCTCAAAGTGGCAAGCGATCCTAGCTGCCGCACTTCCTGGCCAAGTAGAAGATTTTGTTGGCCGGGAAGAAACGATGCTTACAGTGCTGCAGCACCTTGCCCAGAGGCGGGTGGTTGTTTTGCACTGCCAGAGATCCTTGGGCCTCACTGCCACACTGGTTGAAATTGCTCGATACGTGTCGGCACCCGGTCGCAAATTTTCTGGAAGATGCATCTTTGGAACAGTTCAGGTGTTGCAAAAAGGTCTTCTGATCTTGGACAATGCGGACCTTCTGTTGCCATTCCACAAGCATGTCTTGCGGAAGAACCTTCAGTCGCCCGACTTCTTCCTGTTGCTTGGATGCCGTACCCCACACTGGGACCTTTTCCAAGACATCGTCAAAGCTGTGCATGTGGAGCTGCCACCCCTCAGTGATTTGGAAGCTGCTACCCTGTTTGCACAGCGATGTCACCGACCTCTCAGTCTGGATGACATCCTACCTGAGGGTTCAGAAGAAAGAAAAGACATGAAGGAACCATTGCCCAAAGAACGAGCGCGACAACTTCTGAAGCCCATGGTGTCGATCTTTGATGGTGATCCCAATCTCATTCGCCAGGCAGCGGGTAAAGTAACCCCCTCAAGGTCCGCGCTCCATGGAGATTTGGTACAGCTGGCGGAGTTCAGTCCGGCGCAGAAAAGCAACGCAGTTTCGCGCTACCTGGGAATGTGTGTTTTTTTTTTGGGACCTATTGAACATACTCATTACATCTAATTGCAGCTGATTACTACGGGATTTGCATAGAGCTTCACCCCGAAAACTTGTGTCGCTGATGTCAAGATGCTCAATGCCTATGGCAATATAGAAACATGTAAAATGATGTAAACAAGATTAAAGAGAGATTAAACAAGTTAGTAGAATGATGTTTTGTGGAAACGGTCAGGACCTGCCTCAACCGAGTTAAGTCATCCAGCGGAGCCAGCCCAAAGTGTGGCCTTCGAGAGCTGGAACACCTTTGAGGGAGGCCTCGGGATCGATGGTGAAAAGTTTTCTGAAAGAGGCTGAAAGTGGTCAGATGTCGCTTTCTGCCGACATTTCTATACATTTTTCAGATCAATTCGATGCAGGAAGTGGAGCGCCACAGGGTGGCGGTGAAGGTTCTGCAGACATATCAGACATGACAATGGACTCATTTTGTATCATTTTGTCACAGTTCTTTTGAACTCGTGATAGTAGTTACTTCGCATTCAAATCGTTCAACCTATAGAATTCTCTGCAGTGACTTTTCATCAGAGCTTTTGAAATTTCGCGCCGCAGATTGGGCATCCTTCGGGACGTTTGATTTCCCTGCGCAGCCAGCCTCTGGAGGCTGGGCGAAGTCACTGAGGGCCCTGTTTGAATGCCAACCTGGTTGAGCTCAACTTTAGTATCTTTAGTTTGCCAAGTTGAGACCCTAGAAAGAATGAACAAGCTACGTAGAATTGCAGTGAATTACAGGTCTTACATATTCTTACATGGTTTTGCATCATATTCTCAAAGATTTCTCAAAGCCTGGAAGTGCAAAGAATCGCTACTGTCATCCAGGTGCCCCAGATCCAGAAAAGGCCATTCTCAGCTGCGAACTTGCGGTGGATCCAATTACAGCACCTTTATGCCTTGCATGACTACGGTGATTGTAAGTTGTACTTACATGAACTGTGCGAAAAGTAATGTATAAATTCTATAATAAGCAGTTGCTTGTCGGATGTACAACAGGTGCGCAGTTGCGATTGCAGAGATCTGTTGACAAAGATGTTGCAGGCAGACATAAAACCATCGCTCAGCCCAAAAGTCATTGATGAGGCGCCAAAGCAAGGCCTGCTCTTGGGACTGTCAAGCGACTCCTGTTGAATTTTTGGGAAACATTTGAATTGTTGGAATTTGCCATTGTGTTTGGGGATCACAGCATGTTGACTGCGGGGAAGTATCTGTACATCCTTTTGTGCTTGGTGATGCATTTGCCTTTTGCTTGTGGTTTGTGTCCTCTTTCTTCGTCTTCGCCAATGCCCACCCTCTTCGGCATTGTTTCTTGAACAATCATCAAACCTGATCAAACTTGTTCGAACCCTCATAGCGAACAAGAGATAGCGACTTGGTACAACAGAGGATCCAGTACTGCAATCCAGAACAATCCAAAACAATCCTTTCATATCTTTGTTTAATGATGTTTAATGCAGTATTTGTCGTATTTGTCGTATTTGTGCTGTGAAAGGCAATACGCCTGAGCCCTTCACAGAGGATGCTAGGGACTCAAAACACGACCCACGTGGTCCTCAGAACAGACCATCCTTGGACATCATTTGGTCGCTTTCGGACTCGGCTTGTTCATCTCCATGAAATGTCGTTTGCAACATTGTAACATGGTTAGTGTATGTTGGTGGCAGCAGAAGTATCGTCGCCATATCAATACCGTGTGCACATCATTCAAGACTTCTTTCGTATATACTTATGCAAATAACTTATGTAATCTTATTGTTGAAGGATATCTTGAAAGTGCCTTCCGATATCCCAGGAGCGTGATGGTGGAAGCGAAGCGGTTGAGGCAAGAGCTTTAGCTCGAAGCCTTTGCAGCTTGGGCCGTTTCGAGGAGGCGTTGCAGTGTCAGGCGCGGATGCGGATGTAACGGCGGAACGGATTCCATGGCACTCCATGGCACTCCATGGCACCATTATGGCACCATTGTTCCTCGACAAGAAATGAAATGGAATGTACACAGTGGCATTGTCATGGCTATGGCTTGCCGTGTGGGGATGTGACAGTGTATTCTGAAACGATTCAAAAACACTTCGAAATTGTGCTTTGGAGCAAGCATCTTCGGTCAGGCCAATGGAGACGTTTTGAGACGTCTACATGCAGCGGAAGAGAAGAAGAAGGCGAGGTTTCTTGTGATCTGATGCAAGAGCCTTGCCATGCCTTGCCTATTCAACCTCCTGTCAGGAAGCAGTGGCCCAAGATGACTTTGAAGGTGCCATTAAGATCCGTAGTGAGATCAAGGCCGGATGTGCAAGACACAATGGAGATGCATATTGTATCATATTGTATATCATATTGTAGCATATTGTGCGCCAAATCCCTGCGCAGCTTTGAGAATCTTTGAGACTACCTGAATCCCACGTGCATTCTTGGCATTTGGCTGTTTAATGCTGTTCATGTATTGTGTATGCCCTATGAATCCCCATGAATCCCTATGACATTCTGATCATTCTATGTCTTAACATGTTGTGAGGCAAATTCTGCCGTTTGTTCTGTGAGCATTTCCCTTTGCAGGAGATTAGCCGCTCCTTGGCGTCAGAAGAGGTTCTGGAGGTGTCATCTTTTGGGACGATGAATCGGGATGAATCAGGAACTGGGAAGATCAGGGCAAAACCCTTGAGTCGCCCCTTGAGTCATAAGTTATATAAGTCAAACATAAGGCAGCGCTGTATCACCCTTGTACATTTTGTGTTTGCTGTTTCTTCTGTGTTTTCCTGCGAAGCTTTGTGGCTCAAGACTTTCACGATGCGTAATAGTCCACTGCATGCAATCCATCCCAACTATCACATGTTTCTTGCTTTGAGCAATACAGCTGCAGTCCAGCCCAACCACCCGGTCGGCCAGAACCATGTGAGTATCCTCGAGGTGCGATTCAGCCAAGACATGGCACTGTTGCTCTCATATCATGCAGGTGAATCAGAAAGTCAGGTCACAAACATCTGTTGTAATCTGTTGTACATGTTGCAGGCTCTTTGTTTCACTAGGTTCTTAGATGTTTGTAGATATGATCTGAGGCAGACTCAAACTTGAATAGTGGCAGGATACTGCTTGAATCTTCAGATGCCTGAGGATCAGGACATGGTAGTTGACCTTCCCTCATTTTTTGCAGCATTTGGAGCAAGGCAATGGGTACGCGAGAAACCTTGGTAATCTGGTGAGCATCGAAAAGCAAATAGAATATTTAGATATGAACAGATTGTATTGTGTTGTTCACCTGCCGGGTCCCGTGTTTGTTACCCATTAGATTCATTGTCACTTCAAGATCTGCTTCACTGGCAGGAGAAAGGTGATGGTAGAGCCCGAGACGCAGAGAGGCAGGGACTCACCCAAACTTGATGCCACACGAAGAGAAACGGAGAGAAACATAAACAATATGAAAGAAGACAGAAAGGCAGCGGAAAGGCAGTGGAAAGGCGGCAAACCAATGGATTGTGAGTCTACGGCCTGCCACAACTTCGGCCTTGTCTTGGGACGCAAAGAAACCTCGTTGCTTCAGCCCGCCATTGCAAAACGCGTATTAAAATGTATTAACATGTACTGTATTAATTCTGCATGTATGTATTAAATTATTAAACAATATTTGCATATATATATATTTGCCGATGCCGACGTATCAAAGTCTGGTGTAGCAGTCTTGTTGCTTTCCAGTGCAGTGACTGATGGCAGGGGCACAAGCTCGTGGACCCTGAAAAGGCGAGCTAAGATTTCATGAGCTGGACAAAGCTGGCCACATTTCAAACGACTTGAACCGATTTGAAAAAGTGCCTTTGAAATGATAACAAGTGAATCGAGGCGCAATGGGCTGGGAGGACCTACTCGTTCCGAGAGTAACGAAGAGGCCCAACGTGTCATGCGAGTCTTGCATCTGCGGTTTGCACAGAACCGTTTGCACTTAGGGTGAAAATCAGAATCATGAATGATAATAATAATATAATTAGACATATTATAATATATATATATATATATATATATTATTATATGTATAATATAGTATAACACAATATGATAAAATATAGTATAATATAGTATCATATAATATAATAGAATTTAGTGTCATATAATATAGTAAAATAACATATATAATACATTATAATACAATAATATAATATAAAATAAAATAAAATAATGTAATATATATATATATATATATTTATATCGTTAAAATCATATCCTTAAAACCTTTGTCTAATGCCATAGCCACGTGCAATTTCTCCAGGGATCTGACTCGGAGACCGAGTCCGAGAGCTCGGAGGATATCGAAGTGTCAAGCCACCAGCAGCTTGGTCCGGGGTTTCTTAAGTCATGGATCAAAAAATGGGTCAAAAAATGGGTCCCCAGTCGTCACCATGGGTTTCAGTTATGGTTTCAGTTATGGTTTCAATATTAAGTCATGGTCATCCATGACGACTGGATGATCTTGGATGATTTGGGGGTACCACGATTTTAGGAGCCCCAAAGCTGCCAAGCATTGCTAAGCATTGTTGAGCTGCTAAATCCATTCAGTTTATATTGTTCGATATTGTTCGCTATTTGCTTGAGAAAAAACACATGTCCAAATTTCCTCTGGGTTGCAATTCCTTGCTGAAACACATGGGGATCGCAGGACCTCAAGGCAGTGGCTTGTTCCAAGGAATGATGGTCCCGGCCAACTGCTTCAAGCCTTGACCAGCAAATGGCAGCTGCCTTGGAATGCCATCAGCCACTGTGAGTTTCATCATGTTCCATGTCGAGCTGCTCGCTGAGGAAAGGTCACACAGAAAAGATGGTGGTGGGTCGCTTGTTGCTGTGATGACCTGCTTGATGTTCCTGGTGTTCGGCCTGATGTTTTGCCAGTGTTTCACAGTTCAGGTGCAGATCATCAGGTCCGGGATTGACATCAATGAAAGGCTAAAAGAGCCGCCGGATTCCAAGGAGATGAGCAATGGCCGAAGAACTGAAGCAATGTCAGTCTGACTCTCGTCTCTTGTCATCTTCACTCCCAACAGCAATTTACTTCGTGTCATCCCCACGGTGGCGTATAAATATTCTTACGTTCTATAGTTCTATAGTATTCTATATGACATCTTGTCCGTCATAAATTCTCACGTACTGACATTCTATTTCTATCTAGCTGGCTAGCCCCAGAGAGCTGGCAGGCCATAGAAAGGTCAACATGAGGATGGCAGAGAAGCTGGGAATGATATAGTGTGTGGGTGGGCGTCGGGTGGGTGTCGGGTGGGTGGCTGGGTGTCTGAAGTTCTGTCAAAATCGAGAGACCCTCACCTGGCAGGTGGGGATGTGTTTGGGGTTGTTGCTGACTGAGATTCAATAGCACCTGAAGTCAGTGGTGATAGCAAGCATTTCGAGGATTTCATGTGAGAGCATGCTTGGGTGCACATGTGCTCCAAGTTGTCTAAAGAGGCAGTTTCGACACTGAACCAACAATCAAGTTTAGAATGATTTAGATATAATGGTAACAAAACATTTGATATCATTTGATTATACACTGCAGCTAAGTAAGACCATTGCATGGCATGTTCGTATGTCGCTTTTTCTAAGTAGGCCAGTACAGGCGCACACGAGCCACGGCGGTAAGTCGACACGAGTCTGCTTATGCTCCCAGAAAATGTTTTTGTGTTTTCTTTAAAAGAGAACTCATTACCTCCGCATCTTAGAATGAAAACTCATCGAACTTCGAAGCGAATCAAAACACCAGTCGCGTGGGCTGAGGTGGGATCCTGGATTTGGAAATTTCAAGCCTGGCTTCACAGGAAGAGGGCATTGCGTGTCATTGCGTCTCATTTGGAAAAATGCGTCATGAACTTGGCAAACTAGCCCTGAGGCAAACGATCGGTGCCCAACCGTTACATTTTGCTGTTCGTCTTGGATTGCTGAAGGACAGCTTTGCCATGCAGTAGTCCTTGCAATGTTTTGCAGCATTTATTTCAACAAATGTACATGATTTCTGGCTCGAACATCTCATCCTTTTACGGGTCGACCGCAGGCATGTACGGCCTTGATCGAGTGCAAAGCTGAAGTTGATGCACAGACCAACACAGGCAGGATCCACGTGAAACGATGAGGCATGACGAGGGCAAGTGCTAGATTCTGCATGATTCTGCTAGATGCTAATATGCTTGACCAGTTGCACCAAGTTGCACCAAGTTGTGCCATGTTGTGCCATGTTGTACTGAGATTCTGAGGCGTTTCAGCTCTGATGGTGGCAGTCATATTTAGTCGACTCGATGCCTGCATCTCAAAGGTTTCCTTCGACTGGCTCCTACTCATACCATCTACTACCCATGAGGTTGCAAGGCTTTTGGTCAACGCCAAGGCTGATCAGAGTCTCCCTATGACAGCTGATTCAAGCTTTTTTGCAGACTCAGTCTGAAAGTCAAGCACACATTTGAAAGAAGCATCAATTCACTTCTTATGCAGGCGAGTGTCCTTTGTCAAGATCAAAACGGTCTTTCCGTGACGGACATGGCGATCTTGGAGGCATTTGCAGAAACTATGGTGGCATCAGGATTGCAGAAGATATTGAAGAGAGCTGCAATTCCATTTACAAGAAACAAATGTTCACGAATTTCTTGTGGCATTTGATGATCAGACGATTTTAAACAACCCGAATCACTGCTCTCGTTTTGCAGGGCAGTCCACAAATGGTTCAGATGCTTCTGGAGAGAGAAAAGCAAGAGGATGAGGAAATGGAGAACGAGGCACTTTCTTCTTCCAATTGACTTGACAAAATAAGAAACAGAGAGGGTCCTATGTGACAATGATGACAATGTTGAGCAGGAGCATTGCTGCGTAGTCACTTTTCTTGCAGGTGATGCAAACCGCAATCGATGCTGGTGCTGATATCTCCTTGTTGCCACCAGTTGATAAGGCAAGTTCCCAAAACGCACTAAACTGAGAAACAGCCAATGGAGCTTTCAAGGATTCCGAACAAAAGCAGGCAACGTGCCGTTTTTGGAAACTACTCGTAGGGGCTAGTCATTTGAGTATTTCGACCATGGCAACCATCCAGTTTGAAAGCGGATTTTTCGTTTTGCCTCAGCCCAAAAGTTTCTCCGTACAATCGTTGTGTATCGTTGGCGTGCGTGGTGATTTGAATATGTTTCAATTGTCAAGCCGCTGCGCCATCCAGGCTCTTGCCCTTGATGAACAACTTATTCTTCAGCAAATCATACGCAAGGCACAGCTGGAGGCTCAGTGCAGTCTGAGTATGTTGTCACTGGATGTCACTGGTAAGCACTAGTTAAGCACTAGTAACTGACAATGTCCGGATGTATGCTACATACCTACTAGGTCTCTCGGTCGTCTTGTTATCACGTGTTACTTCGGGTCTGTCATTTGAAGTATCTTTTAAGATCTCAGGTCCTGATGATTTCTGGAGTTCGACTTCGGCTGGTGAAAAGCACTGCCGATGAAAAAGACTTCAAAGAGTCAAGCTGGTCTTTGTCGCATCGTGGCATTCTGCATATGTTGCGTGTAGAAAGATGTCTTTGGGATACCCATTCATTGCATTTCATTGCTGGTTGACTTGAGTGGCCGAGCTGTTGAGATCATGACACCGAGACATGCTATGGGCAGTAGACGGCGGACATGTGCACAAAAAAGCTGTGGAAATGATGATACTCTTTCAGGATTTTCAGGCCCCGTTATGAAAATGAACGATCGAGCATATATGAACAGCCTTGCGACCAGAACTCCATCAAGAGACGTAGACATGTGGACAAAGATTCGATTGAAGTGATAGACACTGGCACTGAATGGCTGAACTGCATTTGAAAAACCGTAAAGAACCAGCATCCTGATGCCTGCAATAAGCCGTGGACTATGGCCACAACGATGGAGCGCTTTTAGAGTCGGATTCCTAAGTCCAAGCAAATTCAGATAGAAAAGATAAACATAACCTGATTGTCCTTTTCAAATCTTTTGAATTCGAAGCACCAACATGCCTGGGTTCTTTGGCCCCCCGACTGAATTTCCAAGGTTGTCAAATCGCTGAGTCAGAGTAGGCTGAGGCTCAGCGCCTCACGCGCCTCACGTCTTCCCGTTCTTGTTGCCCCTGTTGCCCCTGTCCCGTTGCCCATTAACTTCATCATTGTGTGTGCTGTCTTTTTCCTGCAGTTTGGTCAGCCAGTCAGGAGAAGTTTGGTACGGTTTGGTACGGTTTGGTGTTTTCTTAGAACTGGTATTGTCACATCCAAGGTGCCAAACTCCTGTCCTGTTATCCTGCATACATGTGCGTGAGAATTCCGGTGGCTTGCATAAGTCTTATTGTCCACTTCAGTAGAAAATTGCGATTGCACTCACTGAGATCGATCATGCAGCGAGAGTCTTGTCTGATGCAAATTACTTCACATTGCTTAAATGCAATTTCTCGACATTCCTTCTTCAAACACAATGCTGACATCAGGCATGTCCAGCCATGCGCCCGGCGCATGTCTTCAGCTGGTCCCCTACATCTCCGAGATGTGAACAATTACCCAAGATTGATCTTATTGCTAGCCATTATTGATGTGAAGAATTAACCATTTATTACTGCCTGCATTGAGATTCTCTGTTTCTCTGTTCCTAGGTTGATGGCTCAGAAGCTGAGCTGGCTGTGCCTTCGGACAGCAGAAATCAGGCAGCATGTGCACCACATCATGAACAGATCAACTAAGGTATCTCTAAGGTATCGCTAAGGTATCGCTAAGGTATCTCTAACGTATCTCTAAGGTATCTCTAAGGTATCTCTAAGGTATCTCTAAGGTATCTCTAAGGTATCTCTAAGGTATCTCTAAGGTATCTCTAAGGTATCTCTAAGGTATCTCTAAGGTATCTCTAAGGT
>Ga0126342_10022691_pt1 | contig 10334 bp, 13 predicted proteins | sample Cyp1metagenome_FD_92528 | JGI IMG/M metagenome (GOLD analysis project Ga0126342, IMG submission 92528) | Coral microbial communities from Lord Howe Island, Old Settlement Bay, Australia - Cyphastrea 1 metagenome | ecosystem: Host-associated > Invertebrates > Cnidaria > Coral ... | reverse complement strand
TTTTTTTGAAACCTACAAAATGTCATGCTGTGCAACGTGCTGCCTGAACATTGCATTATCTCAAGGATGGGCCCAAGATGATGAATGGGGTTCAAGTTCAAATGGAGGGGTGTATATAATGTCAGGGATAAAGGGTTTCATCTTGGGTCCCTTATTGAGGTAATGTAATGATGTATTGGTGGTATACCTGCATCCCTGCCCTGACCACCGGCTCCTGGAGGTTGGACCATCTGTGGTTGCTCCAGCCGCGGCAGCGGCCAACCGGGCGGCAGCCCGGAAAGGGAGTTAACACCCTTCAGAAGTACATGCGGGTATTTAGAAATGCGTACATGGGGTCTGCTAGATCCAATTACCTTGAAATTGGACTCACTTACATTGAATATGATATATATATATATATATGTGTGTGTGTGTGATAGATATATACATATATATAATATATATATGTGATATATATATATATATATATATATACATATATATATAAATAAATATCACACACAATTTATATATATACGATTAAAAAATACATATAAATAAATAAATGAATAAATATAATGTATATATACACATATATATATATATTTATATGTGTGTGTGCGGCTGTCAAACCTCCTTGTTCATGAAAAGGTCATCAACATAATTTGGAAAGGCCCCATCACTAACCACAGTTTCGGTAGCAATTTTACCATCATTGCGCAATATTGATTTACAAGGGGTATCGCTAAGGCTAAACACAGCTGAAGTAGATATGATATTGTATTTGTAGTACTATTCATACTTGTACGCACTACTAGTACTAATTGTACCAAGGTTTTAGGAGTACTAGAAGTGCTAGCAGCGTTAATGCCAGAAAAAGTAATACTAAGAAATTGGAAGTACTAGAAATATTAACAAAGCTAGTAACACAATCCTGGCGATACTAGCAGGAATTCTAATAATTGTACTAGTAGTAGTAGCAGCAGCAGCAGTAGTAGTAGTCGTCGTCGTGGTGGTAGTAGTAGTAGTCGTCGTCGTCGTTGTCGTAGTCGTAGTCGTCGCCGCAGTAGTAAACGCAGAAGTACAATAAAAGACGTAGCAGTAGAAGTAGAAGTAGAGGTACAAGTAGTTGGGGATCCTGTGCAATTGGGAGAGCTTGGGTATCGCTTGGGTATCTCTAAGGCATCGCTATGGTATCGCTAAAACCGACCTGCTTTTTTTGCAGAATCAGGCGGGTGCATTATCATTTGCTTGTAAAACTATTCCTTTCCTTTTCCTTTTCTGTTCTTTTCCTGTCCTTTCCTTCCCCTTTTTCTATCTTTTTCCTTTCGTTTCCTTTTTTTCGTTTTTTCTTTCCCTTTCCTTTTCCTTTCTTTTCTCTTTCCTTTTCCTTTTCTTTATCTTTCCTTTGCCGTTCTCTTTCCTTTTCCTTTCTGTTCTCTCTTCCTTTTCCTTTCCTGTTTCTTTTTCTGTGCCTGTCCTTTTCCTTTTCTTTTTCTTTTCTTCTCCTTTCCCTGTCCTTTTCCTTTCCTTTTCTTTCAACCCGGAGCCCAAGTCTATCACCGATGCGAGCACTTGACGAAATCAACACTCATGAAATGTAATTATTAACTTTTGAGTTCAACATGGGGCATCGCTATTTGGAAAGGTCCCACGCTAACCTCAATTTTTTGCACTTCTGAAAACCAATGTCCAGCCAATACATATCTTAGTATCCGCGAGTTTTGACGGCTGCTCATATATATATATATATATGTATATATATATATATATATATAAACAACTATATATATATATGTATAATATATATATATTTATATATGGTATTTGAGACACTGTATTCACTATATGTTGCCATATAATGAAGTATGTGATACAATATGATGACTCTATGTTGATATATAAACTGTATCGACCACAGGGCCCTGACTCCTGGCACTTCCAAGGCTTCCAAGCGGCTGCTCAGCTGCTCCAGGCTGCGATTAAAGGAGTCGCACAAGACGCTGGAACGCTGATCCAGCAGCCAATCGTAGCGACTCGGCCTGGAGACTTGATGACTGGGGGCAGTGGTTTTAATGGGATTTATATAAAGGATTTAATGGGATTTGTACGTGTGTATATATATATATATAACTATATTATATATGGGATTTAGATGAGATTTACCCAACCACAATTGAGTGATTTCATGGGATTTACTGCGGAGTCACCTTCCGGTACTCAAAGGATGCAATAGAAGAAAAATTATAAATGGAGGTTTACAGCGGGGAAATCATCTATAAAATTCTATAAATACTGGAATTGTCCAGCTAGCCATGTTTGATCACAGGAGGGTTCAGGAGAAACACCAACGTTTAGAAATAAAGAGTCTTTGAAGGATTAACATTACATTTCATATGTTTTAAGAACAACCAATTGCTTAGGGGCTTATGCAATCCCTCAAGTCAGTTCTAGGACACATATATATCACTTATTTCAAAAATAGCAACAACACATCGTCATCCTTGATGTTGGGACTTGATCTGCTATGGAACTTGGGTCTTTAGGTTTCATATGGTTTCAGCTATAGTCACGTCCACACTTGGCCCCAAAATTTCATGGTTTCTTCCCTTAAGGCAGCACATAGTCCGGCGAGACGGATCTGGCTGCTTTCACCAAGGTTGTGAATTCTAAGAATTACCCACTGGCATGTTTGTATTGAAAGCCTTGTGCAGCGCAGCAAAACCATGTGGGCACTTTGTGGATAAAAAATGGCCATCTTGAGATTCATGATCATCTCTGAAGATGATAAAATCAAGGTGACTCAGCCATTGTATGGAACTGGCAGTGTGCTTTGGACATTTCTCACCCACTACCGAAACAGGACATCGATGTTCTCTGAATCATACCCAAGAACAACTGAAGTCCTCAAAGAAGACTTACACCGCAAAAAAAAAGAAAAACGCATATTGCAGGCCTTGCTAGCTCTACGTCACATAGCGCAAAATAATGGGTCCTTCAGATTATCGCAATCAGGAAACAGCCTTCCACACTGGCGCCCCCTTGCTGTAACACCAAGTGACATGTCAGGGGTTGCAGCGTCACTGTCGATTTCGATCTCGATGCGACAGTCTTGGAATGGAGGTTCAAATGCAGTCTCCTGACAGGTGCGTCAACTTTTCGGCCATGTTCAACTGCTAAAAATGCCGATTCCAATCATATTTCTTAGGATCAGGGAGAAAAAAAAACATGGGGAAAAAAAACGCGCACACACACACAGAAACCTGTTGAAAACACCATCCACCAACCATAGTGCCAAAGCTCTGTTCAACTATGTCGCTGTCGGAACGGCTTTTCAAACATGGGCGGTATGTATAGAGTTGGCGAAGCATAATGGACAAGGACAGCTCTTGCACCCAAAACCAACAGAATCCAGGCGACAAGAGGCTGCGGTCAACCCTCTAGACCCTGGAAATTAGTGCAGGTGGTCATGAAAATGCCTGGATATTCATCGCTGAATCAAATGTGCTATCATTGTTGTTCTATGGTTTTCATCCATTTTCATATCGAAGAGCGCCTGCAAGCGATATAAGCTGCTGGACTCATCTCGTTTGGCCTTCCAGCCTTCAAACTATCAAAAATGGCAGTCATGATTATTTATTGTAGGCAGCAACGGGCTTTAATTATTGGACAATAGGACATGTCAAAGCCCATGTTGCTACCTCCATTCACGATTCCATATAGTTATGATATCATATGGTTAGAGTATATTCTTAGCTATATATCCCTAAAATGGTTCGTTAAATAAAATTATATCCGTTAAACGGGGGATTGTTACATTCATTATGTATCATGTTATATCATATGGTATCCCTATATTTCCTATATAACAAACATTGCTACCGTATATCCCATAAAATCTGGTTGGTGGTATACCTACCCCTCTGAAAACTATGAAAGTCAGTGGGGATTATGACCTTCCCAGTATATGGACAAATAAAAAATGTTCCAAACCATCAGCCAGAAGTTGTGTATTAGCCCATTCAACCTCCATTGTACAACTGTTTCCAAACATTGGTGGGCACCACTTGGACCCCGCGGATCCTCAAGGACTTCCTGCAAAAGATGTTCAGCCTTCGAAAGCGATCCCACAGCGGGAAATTACATGACATTACCAACCTCCAACTACCTAGAGAATATAATTCAACTGGGTTTGTCTGAAAATTGGGGATACCTCCAAATAGCCATTTTAAGAGCGAAATGAAATGGATGATTCATCAGCGGCTTTTGAGAACCACTCGATGTTCAGTCAATGCCTTGTGGACATACCTGATTGAAATGGAATTGGACATATGCGCCAAACCTAGGAACAAGTTACAAATCAAATAAATGACCGTTTCCCTCTTTCGGGTTCATGGCTGACCACCCAAACGAGGAATGGACAAGGACAAGAAAATGGAGGATTGTAATAAAGGTTTATATAATTCATCATTATCTTGTCTAAAGGATGGAAACACTGGTGGTTTGAAGCGACCAGCCGTGTCCTGCAAGCACAACGATCAAACCAACATTCTATATATCAGGCAGAACTACTATTGGACACAGGATGGACACAGGCAACACTTTCGACGTAGTCTTAAACCACCGGTCCTTTTTGTGGTACCCCTTCCATACATGACTCATACTCATACAATTAGCATCCCATGTCTAACAAAAACCTGACCCGCTCTCCTGGCCCGGTGCCGCTGTTCCCTGCCCAACCTGCAGCAGCAAAGGATCCATACCCTTCTGCAAGTTCTCAAAGCCTCAGGCTGAGCCCTCTCAATCCCACAGCCTTGTGGCTGCAATGTCGAAGAAACATCCAATGACATACCAGCAACATCCCGCAATAAGCCAGATTGACACACACACACACCAAAAAATAAGTAACATACAAAGCAGGCGTTTGATACAGAATTGTTTTCATCCTGCATGTGCCTGGATCAATGAAAGCATCAGCTTGTCGCTGGCTGAGCCATCCCCCCAAAAAAACGACAGATGTGCCATCATCATACCATTTGATGTTTCTATTTGCCTGGCCTTGCCAGAAAACAAATAGCATACTAAAGTACCCATCCAGTTGGAATTTCCCAGGTAATATCATGTACTGTACAACTGATTGGTGGTTCCTACCTGGAAAATATCAATCACTTGGTATCATCATCCTGGATTACACACAAATAATTACTCAAACGGCGAAGATCTGCCAACATCTGCCAGCTTTCCTTTTTTCCCTCAGGGAATGTGGGATTAAATGGATACCCATGCTCCAAACCATTGCGATAACTTGGGTTTGCTTAAGGGGTCCAAACAAAAAAATAAAAAACATACCTATAGATCCCCCAAATGGTGGATTACCCAATGGGGAAGAAAGACATCACCTTAAACAAAACACTGGGAGGAGAATCATCAAGATCCCATCTGAGCAGTGTTCAAGAGCTTCTGTTCCATTCTCCCTGGTAGTCAATTAGGATTCCCCCGTTTATAGATCATGATAATCCCCAATATAGTGTGTAGTATGATCCCTGAACTGATCATTGATCATCACCCATCATTTATCAACATTTCACAGTTATATCACCACATTTTGAAGCTTAAAACCCTATAAACTGTTTCTTTTTTACATATGATCAACTAACCAACATTCATCAACTGTAATATATCCCCCAAACTCAACAGAATCAACCAGCATCAACTGGCTATGTACTAATTATATCTCTATATTTCAAACATCTTCGAATCTTCGAACTGACATTGGCCTCGCCGAAGGGCTCTGTATGCAATGCCTGGCCCACCTCCTCCGGACGACCTCCTGCTGTGGCAGCGGCGACGTCTCCTCGGGCAGCAGCGGCGCCAGCCGCAGCGTGGGCGAAGCCTGCGCCAGCCGAGGTGCGCCACGAGGGAAAGCGCCGCGGGGCGCCGTCAACTCGGCTTTCACCAGGCGTTTCAGCTCAAGGACCTGGGGTGCTGGTAGTGTTTGGATGGTTTGCGGATTGTTTCTGGGATGTGTTTGGAGTGTTTTTGGATGGTTTTGGCTTTATTTTTCTCAGTGATTGATAGTTTTGTGATGTTTTCGAGGACTTGTTCATGGGTTTTCTTGGGAAATAAACAGCCCCCCCGGTTGAGACAAACTATAGTATGTCTTTTTGGGAATGTAGCTGTTGATTTGGGAAGAAGAATGTGGAACCAGGCTAGATCAAATCATTCAGCTTTCCATGATTTTGACTCGTGTGCTTCTGTGTCATTACAATATCCGATAATATCCGTGACTAGCCCCATAAAGGTCGACTGTTCTGAATCGAGCCCTTTTTTGTGGCATGATTCCCGACATCGAACATGTTGCTGCCAAACCAAGGGAACCTTATATCTCTTGATGAAGGGACTGTGTGAACTAGGGTAGGCTGATGGTCATCTCAATCTGTTCGAGCAAATCCGCATGCAACAAACAACCGCAAATTTCATATATGATTTGTCATTGCATTTGAGCTCAATGTCCGTTTCAACGAGTCGGAAATATATACCTTGATATCACGCCCAAACCTGCTTGGGCGCAACTGAAAGCTGATGCCTTGCCAATTCCATCAGCGGTGACATATTTATTTATATATTTCTATTTACATATCTAGCCCAAATGACATGAAGTAACATGACAAAAGATGTAGAAAGATGTAGAAAACTGTTAATTACCGCGATCAACACATTACTACCCAGATGTATCCCCTGAAACTTATCAAACCATATCAACCCAAGTTATCAAGCCTGGAAGCTGATTTTCCCATGATTTTCTATGGCCATGCTGGAGGCGAGTCACCGTGTAGGCCATCCAGGCATCGCGCGCCACACTTTTCTGCAGACCTCGCAGATGTCGCAGGAACTCCGAGATCCCGACCTGCCCCGTCGGAGCCGCCAGAACCACACAGATCCTCGGACGGGACGATCTGATGTTGACCGATACTGTGACCATCTGCGATGGTCAAATTGCAAGGGCAGGACAGCTGTGTAAGCCCCAAATTCCAGATTTTGGTGTTAGACACATATTTGATATAATGTCTGACAGATAATTTAATGAGTCACAAATGTTCATATTTATTGTGTTACTATAAATATATATATATATATGTGTGTGTCTGTATTATATTGTATACTTTACTGACTTATATCAATGGTGTTTGTACTTCCACAAGGCAGGCCCCGCAGTTATAAGTTTATTTCCAAAACCCCATTACCCACAGATATAGTCCCCATAAACCATACTTCATGGTTGGAATGATTTGCACCAACTTAGCTATCATAAATCAGCTAAAAACCATCTATAATTCCCAGCAAATCCATGCAAGTCCCATATCTTTGTTGGTTTTTTCTATGGTGATTTCCACCATTTTCCGATGGTTTCGAAGCGTTTCCATCCGTCGCCCAGCTTCGTCTCCAGTTGCTCCCTGCTCTCAATGCCCATGGTGGCCAGGGAGCTGCGGAAACCCGCCACGTCGCCCTGGGAAAAATGATGGTTTTAACCAGTCAAACAGGTGATTGACATCATGGGATATCATGGGATATCTATGGATACCTGTGGATATCTCATATACTCATGGGGTTTTAAGCCAATCAAGAAATGAAGATCACTTTTATTATATGGACAGGGATACCAATCATATGTTCAATAGCAAAATAAGGTCTATGTAAGGGCTATGTAAGGGGATATGCCCACAAGGTATGGTTTTCTATTGTACAATATCTCCAGTTTCTGTACCTGACATGGCCATTGATGCTACCGTCAAGTTACATGGTAGCTTTGGTATGTCATCCGTCCCGCAATGGGACTCCAAATAAAATGGGTGTATGAATCAACTGTACACAAACCGCACAACAAATATCTAAACAGAGCCATTCTTCCGAAGTCTCTAAACCAACTTCTTCAGCTTCAAAACACGTTGCTCATGGGGGATCTTATCAACTTCACCTGCGATTCGAACACCGCAATGTTCCATGGGCGATATGTTCTAGATATTCTAGATGTCTTATATCCTGGCACCAGATAAAGAAATGCTTACGCCATTGCTTACGAGTACACAGGTTTTGCTTACGCGGATATCTTGTCTTACGCTGAGCTTACGTTGGCTTACGCTCTTCAGAGTTTTGCTTACGCCACACCCTTACAAGGGTTCCCTTCCTAAACATGAACGCAAGGGTTTAGAACGTGGCGCATGGCAGAAAACACAGGAACAGCAAGGGGGTTGGCAGAAACCAGGCTCAAAAGGTCAACCTTGAGGTATTTCTTGCCGTGGACCATCTGTAAGTGATTTAGATGGGCAAAAAATCCACAGCTATGTTAGATTTTCCCGGATGGCATACAACTCGAAACTGGGATGTCTAGATGTTTCAACGTTTTGAGCATCGAAAACTGGGACCTATGAACAACGTTCCGTTGATATCACTGGACATATTTAAAGCAGTCTTGTCTGAAAAGTTGGATATCTCAAACTTGCCATTAACACACAATCAAATGAACCTCGGGTTTTTGGGTACTCGCTCAGGTAATTTGAGAAAAATCAGCATAGATGTCAGTTTGGAGATGAAAACATCCAATAGGAACGGACTAATCATACATCATGCTTGAATCTGAGTGTGATCAACTAAATATGTTTGGAATATAAATTTTAAATCCACCCACCAAAATTAGATCAAACTCAGGCCTAAGACCCGTAGCTCTGTCCTGATAAGCACCTATCAGGTCGGCCATCTGCAAACTGCCACGGCGCATCGTGTCCAAGTTCTTAGATGCCGAGCAAGGTCATGGTCATCCTTTGTAAAGGAACACTTACAGGAAACCATTGGGTTTTCAAAAGAATGCCCTAGGCTTTCCAGCAAAAATGTCCCATCATCCACAGGGATTTGTGGAACTGCTGTTGCCTTGCCACTTCATGATAATTCACATCAATTCCAGAGGGAATTTGCAACACATACTTCGAACTTGGTTTCTTTCGTGGTGATTTTGGCCTTTAATGTCCCCAACGCATCTGCACATGGATCCAGAGAGCGAAGATCGGGGTAATCTTCTCCAATCATGGAGGGTTGAATAATTAAGCGAACATCATTTCATGAAGGGCTGCCCCAGGAGATCTGGAAAGGATCAATATTTAATATATTAATATATAAATAAAATATATATTTATATGTGTCTCAAAATCATATCATTCATTCCTGGTCTTACAAGTATGTTGCAAAGATAGACCCGCACCCATCCCTTTGTCAAAAGCGCCCAGCGTCCGAACATGCAGCGGCCAATTGGTGGAGATGTGCGTCGCTCTGGGCATTTTCATCCTCCCACTTCTGCTGTTGATCCTGCCTTGGAACTGCCAGGTGGGTGGGTACACATGTGGGTTGAACGGCCAACTAATATCATCAACCATTGTGCCCTTTGAATGTAAATCAGCTGCCTGAAGTTGGGACACTTCCCAGCAACTACATACAAGTAACTACATCATAGAAATTATGTGTTCACGGGCTGGACTTTATGCACGATAGATTTGAAAGAACAAAGCGACCCTGAAAAAAAAAGGACAGGAGAAATTACTTTACTTCGAGTTATCCCCACCATGACATCTATATGTTTTGTTACTAGCAAATCTTCTGGCATTCTATCTGACATATCTTCTGGCATTCTACCTGGCATATCTATGTTCTGGCATATCTTCTTGCACTCTATCTGGCATATCTTCTGACATTCTATCTGGCATTCTATCTGGCAAATATTCTGGCATACGTTCTGGAAAACATTCTGGCACTTTATCTGGCATACCTTCTGGCATTCGATCTGACCTTCTATCTGGCATGCCTTCTGGCATTCTATCTGGCATATCTTCTGGCATTCTATCTGGCATACTTCTGGCATTCTATCTGGCATATCTTCTAACATTCTATCTGGCATAGCTTCTGGCATTCTATCTGGCATATCTCATGGCATTTTATCTGGCATATTTTCTGGCATTCTATCTGGCATATCTTCTGGCACACTTTCTGCCAATCTATGTGGCATATCTTCTGGCATTCGATCTGGCATTCTATCTGGCATATCTTCTGACATTTTATCTGGCACATCTTCTGGCATTCTATCTGGCATATCTTCTGGCATTCTATCTGACATTCTATCTGGCATTCTCTCTGGCATACCTTCTGGCATTCTAACTATCTGGCATATCTTCTGGCATTCTATCTGACATTTTATCTGGTATATCTTCTGGCATTCTATCTGGCATATCTTCTAACACTCTATCTGGCATATCTTCTGGCATTCTATCTGGCCGTTGAGGTCCAGCGGTGCACACTGAGCTGGGAAGGTC
>Ga0126342_10022690_pt1 | contig 10335 bp, 10 predicted proteins | sample Cyp1metagenome_FD_92528 | JGI IMG/M metagenome (GOLD analysis project Ga0126342, IMG submission 92528) | Coral microbial communities from Lord Howe Island, Old Settlement Bay, Australia - Cyphastrea 1 metagenome | ecosystem: Host-associated > Invertebrates > Cnidaria > Coral ... | reverse complement strand
TTGCTAAAAACCCTCGGCCGTAGAACCCATGACATTGCTATAAACCCTCGGCCGTGGAATCCAACAACATTGCTATAAACCCTCGGCCGTAGAACCTCGGCATTGCTATGGTTTCTCGGCGATAATCCTTTTTTGTGCCACTTTCGGCAAGGACTCAGAAAGTACGGCCTTAGGACTTTTAGGGTTATAAGCTAAACTAATTATTGACATTCTCTGGCGGCGACTAGGTCACGGGTCAGCCAGAACCGCTTGTTGCAACTTTTGCTAGCGCTTTGCTAGCGGGGATCTATGGGGATCTAGCATGTAAAAGTTTACGTACAAATTCGGAAAATTGAACAACAGCCTCAAAAATCCAGGAAAATTGCTGAGTGGTACAAAAAGTCAGTAAAACATGCTCAGGGTTCAGGCAGCAAGCAGGCTAGCAATAGGCAATAGTTGATAAATAGTTTCGTGTTGATGCATATTGCAAGGCGAGCCATGGCGAGCCTGTGATGGTCCAGGTAGCCTTCCGTGAGTCGACCAACCATTCTTGGAGATCTCTCTTCAAGGCTCCTGCGCAGAAATTCAGTTAGCCCGGTCATGTTGTGTGACCTCTGTGTTTGTGTGTTAAAGGCCCGGTAACTGCATGGAATTGGCAAGTCAATTCTGTCATTGTAAGCGCCTTCAACTCAGCTTGCCTAACCACTCGGACAACCAGGTGTACCAAGATGTCCACTGCTAATGAACTCTTTTACCTGGTATCGTTTCATGGTGTTTCTACCGTTGTTATTCCAGCACGTGTCAGAAGCGTGGGCATGTCCCTCCACGGCTTGATGTGTCTGGAGCAGCCGCCAACATTAAAAAAAAAAACAGGGTACGCCACCTCGCCTGTGATCCTGTTCACCAAATGCCTGTGATCTCCAAAGTTCTTCAATACCATATTCATCCCCCATGTATAGCTCGCCTATATTCAGCCTATTCAGCTATAATTCTATATATGTCTATACTATTCATATTGATGAACTGCCTTGAGCAGGTTTACAATGCTTATCTTACATCCCTAGTGCCTTGAACCTGCTGCAGTGTCGGCGTGTGCCCCAGCTTGCGCAGGCGCCCAGCACCCATGCGCCAAAAGTTTGTGAGAACAACATGGACAAAGTCTGTTGGACAAAGTCTGTTGGACAACTCTATTTGTGTGACCAAAGTGTGACAATGGGAAGGGTATCAGAGGGGAATGCTAACGTAGAATCGTTGCTGGCATGTATCTCATATAGGCCATTTGTTCATCATGGGACTATCATATGGGTACCAACAAAACATAAAATAATAACGTTTATACAATGACGTTTGCAACATGTTTATCACTCTGCAAAGCCTATATGAACGTTGGAGTGGAACGACTTGACCTTGGCGACCTTACTCCTGACATTTGGCCCACAGAGCCCCCCATTTTACATATTTTACATTATTTTACTCCATTATCCTCGTATATCCTCGTGCTGTTTTCCCTCAGAGCCAGAACGGCATTTGGATTTGCCCTGAGCTATTGGAGATCATGGGAGTGTGATATGACTGTGATATGTGGGAGCTGTGTGATATGTGATATGTGAATTTGAATGAATTTGACACTATTGAGTCACTGTTGCAAACTAATCAAACTATTGCACAGTGATAACTTCATTGCGCTCGGTGATGCTCGGTGCCTTCTGCTCCACCATCAGCATGAGTTGGTTGACTCGATCCTGACCAACTCTGATTGTGCCTTTTAAAACTTTTGGATCATTTTGGAAAGTTACAGGCACATGGGCACATGAATTCAAAACATCAACTCTCGGAAAAAAGCCTGTAGACTCACAGTAGACCTATCAAACTTGCAAGTGCAGAGTTTTCAGGCCACCCACTTCGCTGCACGGTAAAAACTTGGCGACATGTCACATCTTGGCAAATCTGGTCCTATTGCGTTGGAGGCCTTGCTATTTCTAGATTTTTCATGATGATTCTAGGAATATTTCTATTTCATGGTATTTCATACCTAGAGCCTCTGTTTTGAGCGCCGGCGTTGCTCTTTTGTGCGCTCGCGCTGTGTTTCTAAGTGATTCAGAGTCAGGAACATGGCACGCTGTTTCTTCATGTTTTTCCTCAGTGCTTCAAACGCCTAAGTGCATGCAGAAAAAATACATTGATCACGGGTCCAGATAAACTTCTGGCTTCTATCTGGTTTTGACTGGTAGCAACTTGCATGTATTGAAATACCTATGCCGCCTATGAATGCCTATTATAATACAGTACTATTATATTATATATTGTCCGCGCGCACCCCAGAAAGCGCAAACACTACCACCGCTGCAGCAGCTCATCGTCAGCACCGTCATCTCCATCTCCATCGCCATCATCTCGATCCCGATCATCATCATCATCATCATCATCATCATCATCATGTTCATGCTCATGCAAAGCCGCGAGCACAGCGTGAGGCCACTTTGACCATTGACAGTCCATGCCATATCACGACATGTCACGACTGTCTCATGCTGGTTTCAGGAAAATAAGTTTTTGGCAATTTGCCAATGCGCTGTGTTCACGCTTCGCATCAACGTGCTAAAAACAGTGCGCGGACAGCAGAAGCAAAGAATCTGAAGAAGACTGAATCGTGAAGTTCCAAAATGCAACAACCCTGCTATATGCAGGTATTCGCCTCATATTTGCACATCCATGGTCGAAAGATTGCAAAATACAGTACGACACACCTTCATTGCTATTGCTGTCTGGGTGGATTTCAGACCTGTCAATTCTTCGCCATATCTTTTTAGCATTTTTTAGCCACACCAGGAAACAACGTGCTCCGCGAGTCCGCGTAATGATGTTTCACAATGTCCTATGAGCCTATGACTATGCTTCTAATTATTCATGCAAGTCCACGCAAGGATGTGGGCAATGTAAATGAAGGGATGAATCTTAGGCACTGCTCGAAACATGTGGCATGAAGGAACCGCTTCAGCACTGGACTGGTTTGCTTGAAAACGGTGATTGTGCTACGCTTTGTGTTGAATTTTGGGGTATCCGTGTAGTTTTTCCATTTGTATGCTTCGCATGACGTTGAAAGGGTTGGCACACACACACATGTTGGCCAGTGCGCAACATCCAAAACCATTGGCTTACTGCATCCATCAGGCCCAGAAATACCAGAATGCGTATGAAACCCACTTAAGCGCATGATACATGCATTTCATGGCTTGTCGCATGCCATTTTCATCTATAATATTTATGTGAATCGGATTGAATCTGATGGCTCCATTTCGTGGCAAAAAATTGTGTCTCTCCCACCTGGGTACACCGGGGATGGCAGCTTCGCCCTTCGCGGTCCTTCACCACACACCTCAAGGAACCAGCGCAGAAACTTGCAGGTGTGATGCCATCATATGACATTATATGACATTATTAATTGATATTATAATATTATATGCTTATATGACTTATATGGCATGATTAATGCATGATATTGCTCTTGTTGTGAATACCTTCCGTCCTTTCAAGTCTTGGACTTGTTTGCACCCTTTGCAGCTGAGATTTGGACGAGGCATGTGTCACCTCGGGCAAAACGGTCTTCTCTGATTGCGGAAGGGATGCCACATTCCCAGGACACATCTTGTAATCGCAACATGGAGTCCAGAGAGGAAAACATCCAAATTTCTCTCACCCATGACCAAGGCCTGCTGATTGCTTTTTGAACCCATGAATCTGTAGAAATGTCGCTTCGCATGTACCTGAAAAAACGTGTCTGCCCAAAAAAAATCTGAATATTTGGGGTAGCCAACGTTTCTGCCTCACCCAGGTGCAATCAAGCTGCCAATGAAAAAATCTTGAAAATCGGCCAACCGCTCTCAAGCAAGAACATCCACCGGACGGCCTGCGAGGTCTGGGCGGAATGCACTGAAAACTGGGGTGTGTGTGTGTGTGATAGGTAGTATGTATATATGCAATCCGATACAATGCGATGCAATATAATTTATATATATATTTATATAACGTAATGTAACATAATGTAACGTAACGTAACGTAATGTAATGTAATATTTTCAGTTTGATGTGATGTGATGCGGTGCGTGCAATGTACAATATGCCTGTAACGTATATGTCGTGTGTAATTTGTGTATTTCTTGTAAATTGGTGTAAACTATGTATATATATATATATATGTATATATATATATATGGCTTATGTAACTGATGTAACGTAGGTAACGTATGTAATGCATGCTATATGCAATGCAATGCAATGCCATGCCATGTCATGCAATGTAATGTAATGCAATGTATGCATGCATGCATGTATGTATGAATGTACTGTATATGTATATCCGTATTACATATCTATTTATTTCTATATATATATATATTCATGAAGCACCCTCTTCAAAACCTACCTTTCACCTTTCAGGCATTTCCTTACAATGCGCTATTTGTTGAACAATGTTGAACATAAGTAGCTTCCATTTCAAGACGTGAAGTCTGCAGTGTTAACCGTGAACCAAAATCAATATTTCAAGGATGCAGCACTCCTGCTCCTTCCAAAAAGAAGCCTCAATGCTGCAGCATGCTTTGAGGGAGGCAGTGTTTTCTTGTGTCCACTCACATTTATTTCATTTTGAAGATGCGGCACTGCTTCAAAAACTTATTTTCCTCTTCAAACAAAAATATTTAATACCAGTCTGCAATACTCCTTTTAAAGAAACTGAGTACGTACATGTACGTACTCATCTCAAAAGCAGGTCATGCTGTTCATTGGGTCATGAGCAAAAGCAAACACACGCATTGCCCTTTTTCAAACCAATATCTTCTAAAATGCGTTGGTTCCGCAAACACCTGAAAGCTCGGGCCTTGAATAGTGAAAGCCTCGTTGCAATAATGTTTGGCCTCAAGAAAATGCTCATGGAGCTTGAAAGCGAGTCACTGAAATTCAAAATCAAAAGCCTTGACGTAAAATCCGGACCTCCTCACGTCTTTCGCCAAGCAGCTCGTTCCAAAGGGGAGGATCCACTTGGTCTGAAAAGCAGACTGGGTCCACCTCAGTTCGGTTGTCACCTGCCATGTTTGCCATCAACATCCAGCTGCCCTTGGACAACGGTCAAATGAATGTTTGCAAGGTTGGCGCTTCTATAGTTCAAGATGTTCAAGCGAAATGTGGGGAATACAAAGGCTGAGATTTCTACATCCAGTGACTGGTTGCTCGCTGCATGGCCTAACTTGTGAGCTTTCCACCGGCACAACTCAATCCTCTCTTAACCGAGAGCATAGATCTAGGCATAAATTTTGGAAACATAGATTCACTTCCAAAGGCACCCGACAAATTTCATTTGATTCTTGGGATCGGGCGTTCATGCAAATCCTAGTCATGAGCTGCCAAGACCCGGCCATCAAACAAGGACGTGAAAATCCGATGAAAATAGATGAAAATACGATGATCAAGCAGATGTTACACAGCTATATACACCGCTGAACCAAAGTTACCCAACGCTCACAAACCCTCACAAATGACTGGAGATTTGGTTGCGCTATGCTGCACTGACGACCCAAAGCCGGTCACGAAAGCTAGGGGCAAAAATTGGCAAGAAAGAGGTAAAACATGGAAAGACCTCCACGTGCCTTCCGAAAGATGTCATGGCCACGACTGTCTATGAAGAACCTTATTTGCAGTTTCAAACCTAGTAAGTTAATCGAAACAACATGCTAGGCATTCACAGTACATGGGTATGGGTCAAAATTGGGCACCGCAAAAATTGAATGGTTAAGAACTAATACCCAACATACATTAAAATTTGTGGTCCTGTGGATATTAAACTTTGGCCCAAACCCACATAAACGCATATCATATACTGTGCATCATACAGCTTGCAGATCTTGTGTAGATACGTTGGGATTGTCTCTAGTGCTGCATTTATCCTTGAGTTTGCTCTTGGTCTGCATGGTTTGGTTTCTGAACATGAATTTGGGCAGACTTGTGTTCACTCATTGCATGGGTAGCTTGTTCGTTCAATTGAAGATTCTTCTTGGAAATTTCCTCGGCCGCTGCGTTCTCAACATGAATGAGATGATCTCGAGCTTCACTCATCCACATCTCCCTTTGACGTTCCAGAGCTTCAGAGTGAAAGGCATTGGCCTCGCTCTGAAGAGCTCGTTGTTGAGCGGTCATTAGTTCACCTGCCAGTGTGGGATCCAAACCTTGGTTCGCCACTGCCACCTGGGCCGCCCTCTGGTCAATGTTCGTCATGTTGACCGTGTTCAACTGATTGAACCGCACATCGACATCAAGAACACCTGGCATTGAAAGGCGTGGGTCGGTTCTAGAATATGGATCAAAGGCCTCTTCAATATAGCCAATGTCTCCTTCAGTAGTGGGATCACCAATCATCACCAGAATGGATCACTACCTCTTCCGGACCTGGGCCAGTCAGTGCAAGAACGGCCGTGGCGTTCCCGCCCGGGACAGGTAACGCTGGGGGTTCAGCCATGGCAAGGTCAGTGAAAGAGCGAAAGCGGGAAAGTGAAACAAAGGCCAGAGCAATCGATCACCTTTGGCGACACGGCTGATAACCTATAGAAACGGGCAAGCAGCCACTAGTTACCACAAAACACAACAATACCGCAACACCCTGTAGAGCATATTTTACTTGGGCCAATGTCCAGCACAAGGTGAGAAATTAGTACATATGCTACTACTGTGCAACAACACTGATCCCTAGCTCAACTTGCCTGGTTTGAATATCATGCCTTATCACGCAACGACTTTGCAAAGATAATCAAAGATATGCAGTAGCACTCCCCCCTCACGCATGCTCACGCCAAGCTGGTGTGCAAGCTCCCGGCACCATGAAGAGCTGGAGTGTGACCTCAGACAGACCCAGTCGCCAACTGCGCCTGAACTTTGAAGCAAACCCCAAGAACAATTGAAATATAACACGCGAAAAACAACAAAACATGCGCTTGAAGTCGCGAAAGAAATGCAATACGTGCCGTCAAGTTGCATGGCCAACCATGCAACCAGGGACCTGTGCTCACGGCAGAAATTCAAGAAATTCTAGTTAAGTCAAATCAATCTTGGTTACCTGACAATTGGGGAGATTGAACCAAGGCCAGCCTCGAATCATATCAAGCCCAGCCTCTTCTGGCGCTAGGAGGTGATGTGCAAGAAGTGTCCGAAATTTTGGGACCCACTCTTTGCGTCTCAGTGGCAGGAAAGCGATGCCTTATGATGCCTTCAACTTAAGCATCTTTAAAATCTTTAAGCGCCACATCAACTTCAGCAACAGACATCTTAGGGCCAAGCCCCATCTCTAAAGTAAAGTCTCCATGCTCTGCCTCGAAGGCAATCTTATCCAGTTGCCTGCAGCAATGTTGGAACATGTTGGAACCAAGATTTACAAAATGCATAGAAATGTCAGGTTTTGTTTGCTTTCAGATTTTCACTGTTGATGTGCTGTGACGTTTCGTGATTGTTGCCAGCTCACGTGCGCAAAGGCTGTTTAGTGCAAAAGTCCTCGCAACGCTGCACTGTGTAGCCCTGTCTCTGTGGAGAGAACTTTCAAGACTTATTGGTTCGGCTGAGTTGCTTGTGCAATCCTTGAAGGAAGCCTTGCCCTGAACCTTCTCGGGCGTAGACCTTTTGATCTCTTAGACAACAATCGCACATGCGCGCACCAAGCATTTGCAGAAAGCAGAAGTCCGTGTCAAATTTCCAAGGTGCAAATTAGATCCGGACAAGAGCCTTCCACATTTGCTCCCTTAGGGTCAACCAGTCGACGCTGCCAAGTTCGATTGAGCGGATTTCTTGGCAGGACCTCAAGTGACAACTCCCACCCAACATCCTTCCGCTAGACGCTACGCTGGACTCACCGCTAGACTCTAGACACTGTATCGACCTTCATGCCACCACTTGACCTAACCTGCCCTATCTTGAAAAGTTGGAACTCAGCACTTAGCAGCCAACAAAAGCCTGCGGATCTGAGAAATGCAGCTCGCATTTCCCTGCAGCACAGGAAGTGTCTCGACAAGACCTAAAAGCATGGAACAACCAAATCCCCGCCAGCAAAATACCGGCCGCTACCGATTGTTCAAATCTGCATGGGGACACCTTACTTGCGACCAATTTGGCACTGTTATGTTTGAGGACATTGCTGCATAGTTCCTCATGAATATATTAGGCGGGGTCTAGTGAAACAGTTCAGGCTAAGTGGTGAAGAACGTTTGTCTGTTTTGTAGATTTTTGGATATCTTTGCCTGCTGGGCCAAGGGCATGTAAATAATCAGAGTTTCTGCAACAGCGCTCGGGCAACCAACAAAATCCAACAAAGTGCAATGCCTACCCTGACTCCTGCGAATTCAACAGCCACGTTGGATTGTTCCTGCCTGGGGGGCCGTACATCCCCAGGGCTCTTCCTTCCAGAGAAGTCTGCTACCCGCATTGGTGCAAGCAAGACGGAATGGAATCATACATCAACACGTGCAAGAAGATGAAACTTATATCGCATTATACTACATATTAAATAAAAATATACATGTGTATAAATATATATATATATACATATACACATTTTGATATAAATTAGGCATATAAATATATATATATGTGTATATGATTGTATATGTATTTATATATAATGTATAATATTGTACAATCCGGTTGGGAATTCGCCTGTTCACATGGACACCTGACTTTTTTAGACAAATCATCCCGGCAAGAGACCCCAAACAGTGTGGAGTTAGGATTCTAAAGGGAAAAACGGAAAGGACCTAAAAGCATCAGTGGCTGCAAGCTAGCAGGACAAGAGCGAATCTAATAATGAAAAGAAGAGATACCAGGTAAGATTCTGCAAGTTCCCTTTGTTAAGATCTCTGTAGAAGATCGTGCGCAAGATCTCCTTGACGGATTCTCTGTAGAAGCAGACATTGCGTACAGATCGGCAAGAGATCTTGCCAAGAGGCCCCTTACAGAGATCTTGCCAAGAGACCTCTTATAGAGATCTTGCACGGAGATTTAACAGGACACTTCTTATGGAGACCTTGCACAGAGACATTGCGCAGAGATCTGTTGCAGAGATCTTGCCAAGAGGTCTCTTACATACTGTAAATCTTGCCAAGAGAGCTTTGATAGAGAACTGGTACAGAGATCTCATCAAGAGATCTTGCCAAGAGATCTCTTTTCGAGGTCTTGCCCAGGAGGTCTTGCCAAGAGACCTCTTCTAGAGATCTGTACAGAGATCTTGCCAAGAGGTCTCTTACAGAGATCTTGCCAACAGATCTCTTATTTGGAACAGAGATCGTGCCAGGAGACCTCTTTTGGGGATCTCGTACAGAGACCCGGCGGTGAGGAGAGTAGAGGTCTTGCTCGGAGATCATTTATTGATAGCTTGAACATTGAACAGAGATCTTGCTCTTTGAGATCCCTTACAAAGATCTTCTGTGTAGATCTCCTATGGACACCTTGTGAACAAGATCGCTGCTCTCAAGATCTCTCAAGATCTCTCAAAATCTCTCAAAATCTTCTGGCAAGACCTCTGCGCAAGAACTCTATATAAGAGCTCTGTTGGCAAAATCTCTGTAAGAGGTCTCTTGGCAAGATCTCTGAACTATTCTGAACAAGATCTCCATAGGAGATCTCTTGGCAAGATTTCTCGTTTTGCGCGAGCCTGCGCAGTCGAAATGCACATGGACATGTCGGACATGTCACAAGAGCCATTTTGTGTGGAAATTTAGGGTGAAAATGCCGGACGCTTCGACCGCGACACCTGTTTTATGCGAGCCCGCGCATTCGAAATGCACATGACATTTCACAAGAACCATTTTGTGTGGAAATTTGGAGGACGCGACGGATACCACCTCGATTAAACACCGGGCCTTAACCTCTCTTCAGTGTGGCCACACTGTCTGGGGAAAAACGGCAGTCCACCTTGAACTACCGAAATGGCACATCTGAAGAATCACTACCTAAAAGATCATGACATTCATGACCCAGTTGCCAACTACAGAAAAACAAAAAAATATGTAAAGCAAATTCTATAATGAATCAGGGTCCGTGTTAGCCAGGTACCATGGTCACTTGTGACCCTATTATCCGGTCACTTGTGACACTATTCTACCCGGTCACTTGCGACCCTATTATCCGGTCACCTGCGACCCTATCCCTTTAGTTACACCCCCCCCCCTGCGTTCCACCATAAAATGGTCTCCATTCTACTTCTTTATTTAAACTTACCCCCCCTGCGTTCCACCAAACCATGGTCTCCATTCTAATTCTTTATTTAAACTTCCCCCCCCTGCATTCCACTAAACCATTGTCTCCATTCTACTTCTTTATTTAAAC
>Ga0126342_10022689_pt1 | contig 10335 bp, 9 predicted proteins | sample Cyp1metagenome_FD_92528 | JGI IMG/M metagenome (GOLD analysis project Ga0126342, IMG submission 92528) | Coral microbial communities from Lord Howe Island, Old Settlement Bay, Australia - Cyphastrea 1 metagenome | ecosystem: Host-associated > Invertebrates > Cnidaria > Coral ... | reverse complement strand
TATTAAATATCACTAATAGATACTAATATTAAATATCACTAATAGATACTAATAGACTAATAGATGACTATCATGACTATCAAGGCTAGTTCCACCAGCAAATACCTTTGCGAAGGCGATGTCTCCTGCAGGTCCCTGCCATCCACGCCATGTTTCAACACGCGTTGCATGTGTTCTGATGGCGGCCCCGCCGACCTCGGCAAAGTGGATGGGATATGATGGAGGGATCAAAATATGATGGGATTAGACCATTTAAAAAAGGAACCACGAAATCTTACAAATCCAAAAGCTTCAAAAATGTGATGTTTCAAAAATCTCATGTGTTATCTTCAAATCGGATTGAAGTATGATTCTTCCTGATAAAAACCGTCCATTCCAACGATTTTTCCAGCTCTTCCACCCGCCGCCACGGCCCATCATGAAAAACCCAGGCACCGTGAGAGATTCGGTGCCGCATCCGCGTCCTCCTCGTCGTCGTCACCTGGGCCATTCGCCAGCATTCGCCAGCAATAAACAGTCTTTTACCAGCAAAAAAAAAAGTAGGGATTTGACATAGGTATGGAATCTATGGCCCCCTGTAGGTTGTAGTTCGATGACTTAAATATCTACAAAAATGATGATGTTCCATAGCGAACGGTGAAATCACTAGATGTTAAGTGGAAATGACTCCATCTTGGTGTGTCTGAAACTTCGGATACATACCCTTTTTTGTTTTGTGTGACAATAGGATACCTAAATCTCACGCCTAAGAAAGAGGTTCCCAATTCAAATATTTTTTGGGGATATCCCCCATTTTCGACAAACTCATGTATGTGTATATAATATATATATATATACAGTATATGGTTAATAGTTATGAGATTTACGTGCTTTACGTTTTTGATACGGGCTCACCGAAAATCCTCTGGAGATGTGTCTATCAGTGTAGTTGGTAGTTCCAGTGGCAACCGAAGAAGTGCAGCATCAAAACGTCTGGGTCCGCCTTCTCTTTCGCCAGATCCCAAATACCCATCGGCTGTGTTGAAGTTGTCTTGTGTTTAGATATGTTTAAATTATTGTCATCATATCCCACTTGATTTTGGCTTACATCCTTCTGTTGTAGAGGTGACTCTCCCAAGTTTGGGTGGTTTAGAGTGTATATTCACATTCTTTGGTTAACCCACGAAGCCAAAAGGGGTATTGCAGCAGTTGCAACTTGTCTCTGAACGCATTTCAATCTTCCTCTGACAAAAAACATGACATCTTCAAGTTATATTCCAAAAAAAACGAAAGAAAGGGGTTTGTCTGAAAATAGATCAAACCCCAAAACCCAATGGATTATCATCATTTTCCCAACTAAAGTGGCCATGGATATCCCCCATGGCCCAAAAAAGCGCCCTTCCCACCTAGGATAGCTGCTTGCCACTCAGCGAAGGAACGTTTGGGACGCATCTCGGGCGTGAAGTCGGGAAGCGTTTGGGGCTACAACATATATATATATATGAATGATGTTGTAAAACAACACCGGGTATATATATATATACACATATGTAGATGTATACCTATGGGTATTGCCATTGTGATATTGATAGTGACATTGATATTAACATTGTGATGCTGATACTGATGGATGGCTTGGTATTCTAGTAAATCCCCATCGGCCAGCCGGCGAAATCACTTGATGTTAGGTCATAAAATCCATCAAAGCATCATGTGTGTTGGTTAAAATCTGTCAAGTCACCATGTTTGTTGCTTAAAAACTATCAAATCATCATGTTTGTTGGTTAAAATCGTTGCTTAAAACCCATCAAATCCACCCCAGCTCCAGTGGTGCCTGGTCTTCAAGGCCTTCCACATCAGAGCTACTAGATCCGGTACTATCGTCCTGACATCGAAAAATCATCTGAATTTGGCACCAAACGTGGTGGTAGAACCACTCGAAACGAGGGATCATGTGATTTAATGTGATTTAACCATTAAAAACTACGGATCCAAAGAAAGTTAGAAATTAACTTATCATTAAAAACTGAAAATTAGGGATTTGACCACCCGAAAATCGTGATCTTAACCCTAAACAACTGGGGTTTTAACCACTAAAAGTGGAAGATTAGGTGTCAATAAACATGGATTTACATGGATGTGCCAAATGCATTTCTGATTAATCCGGCTGAAGCATTTCATGATTACCTGCAATGTCAGGTGATTTTTCAGTAGCTTCCCCTTACCTTTGCATGATCTATGGTGCGTAGTGAGGTCGCTACACTTCCACAATTCAATCATGGAATTGATACACAGCCGAAGTGAAAAAATCGTGAATCTACAGATGGACACAGCCATGACATGGGTGGACTTTCCAGCCACTAGCTACTGCTGGAATCCTACCACGGGGACGTGAAAATCACCATTGAAATTGTATGCAATTTATGGGGAAGAATGTTCACATCTGCCTTCGTTCTGTGCTAAGCTACCGTTCGTCAAGAGTGAACCATCCCAGACATTTTGCGGAAAAATGCTCCTTCCCAAAAACAACGCCACCATCGCCGTGCGAAACTCCACCATCCCACCCATTCAACTGGCAGTTTCTCTCCATTTTCGGCACCATCGGCACCAGCTCAACTGGTCACTGGTCACAGCTGGAAGCGTCGATGGATGCGGTGCCCGGTGGATCGACTGTGCCTCCGCAGGTCCTCACTACAGCTGCAAGCCTTGCTGCAGCTGCACTGGAAGACGCCCACGTGACACCGGCGCTCCTTAAAGAAACAACGAAGGGCCACAAAGGGGTTGAAAAAATGGGAGATACTTAAGTTACTGCATCTTGATGGAGAGAACATGGATATATCACGCAGTTGTGATAGAAAATTGAGTATAACCATGGTGATAAACGTCCATCATTTGGGGCATAACTCCTCTGATTATGGCTGGATACCCACTTAGCAGAAATGCACCCCAATTGCGACTCCAATGAGCATGAATGAGGATGGAAAATGAACATGTTCGACACCAATAGCCAGAGATTCCCATTGGGTACCCCTAGATCCACCGGTTGATAAAATCGTTTCTTGTTTGCAGAATTGAATTCATCTCCCTGCTACTTGTTTATATCCCATAAAAAATCCCCCATGTTCATTAGTCAAATTCTCATGTTTGATCACTTCCCAATTCTTATTGAATAAGTCTTATTGGTTGAACCCTGCAAACCACCTTTGTTGTTGGTTAAATCCCCATGCGTCCCTGCATGTTGGGGCCCTCTAAGACTCTGGCTAGCTAAGTTGGTTTGTAACGAGGTAACCATGGTTTGTAGTAGATATATATATATATTATATTATATAACTATAGTAAACGGGGTTTATAACCAACTTATAACTAAGGGGGCCAGAGAAATTCTGGTGTCTCCATGCCCAAGCGTCATGATCGCGCATGACGTCCACGGTCTTTCCGCACAGCACGCAGCGACAGCCGTTCGGCACGCGCGAGGACTCGCCTTTCACCACCACGAAGGTCTCGGCAGGGTCTGGCTCCTGGGACCCGGCAGTGGTTGGTCAACGAGTTTTTGGTCGGTGAAGGGGTCATGAAATGTTCTTGTCCAAGTATCAATTTCTTGATACATGTAGTGGGATTTGTTTCTCATACAAAAAATAGATGAAATTGTGTCAAATCAGGTTGCATGAGGTCTCCAATCATAGTAAGCAACATAGGCACATAGGGAGAATAGTGAAAAAATCGATGTCCCCAAACAGACTCATCAGGAGTTTGGGCCATTGCCCAGATGGTCAAACAAGAGTCACCAGACTTTGGGATTGGTTTTCTTGGGAACATCTTCACCGGAAACCATCCGATTTCTTCCATTTTTCATATGAGAAAATCTTTCCGGTGAAAATTGTCCCAAGAAAACCTATCCATTGAGTATTTCATCATGTCATCCAATCTCTATGACCATCCCTCTCCTCCACCACCTGTTTCCGCGTGGCCCGGCGTGCACGGGACGAGGCTGCGTGGGACGTGGCCGCCGCGCGTTCGCCGCGTTCGCCATCGTCACGGTCGGACTCGCTACTGGAGACATGCAGGTGCTCCAATTCTTCAGGCGGCCGGAACCTGGCTCTGGGTTGGGAAAATTCACAACTGGGACCTGGGACAATCCGAAAATCCATGGATTACTCTCTTAATCTTTCTTGCTCAAGTCTGCAAAAGGTTACCAAAAGGGGGATCAACATCTCAAGTATGGAATCGGTGGAAAATATGTGTCATGAAGACGCCAAACATAGAAACAAACACACATTTTTTTCTGGTTTTACTAGGATGATCCTTGAATATCTCTGCTACGAGGTTGCCGAGCCGAACACCCAGAAAAAGTTGGTGAAAAACATCCAGTGGCGGATAGAAATCGAGAAGTGCTTACCATGTCATGAGGGTATAAACCAAGAACAACTGGAGGGATTGAAAGAGACATAGATGTGTGATATATATATATATACATACATACATACATGCATATGTTATATACCCTCTGGTGCCATCAGCTCCATGGCTTGCTGGAAAATACCCCATACTTCGAGGGTTTTCCCACCAAACCCGCCATGATGGTGAAGTCTGCTAGATCTTTCTGGGAAGTCAACCTGTCGGGACCCAATTTCCTTCTGAAAATCTCCAAGACATCTATGGCTTCAGGGGTCATCGCCAACATCAACGACCCAATTTTCTCTGCAGCCATGGCACATGTATGGGATCAGGTGCTGCTTCTTCCGAGCGTGGGAGCGCAGGGATTGGCTTCCCTCAAAGGCTTTCCCACAGCTGCACTGAAAACAGCCCTGATGACTTTTCTCCTCAGCTCAAGGGACCCTTGGGATCCTTTTGTGGGGCCGCAGCTGTCGGTCAACTCTGAAAGTGGTGTTTCCAAAACAGGGCGAAGATAGTCAAACAGACTTTGGTGGGGCCATTAGCTCCAAGCAGCCATAAACAGATATTATTTTTTTAAAAATGAAACAATCATTTCGTTTCCAGAAGTCATGTCTGATATGCTCTCTGTGTGTGTGTGCTATATCGCTATATATTTATATAATATCATTGTAATATCTAGCATGTCTACATATCTAGCATGTCTAGACACAAATAACACATAGTGTGATATAATATGTATACATTATATCCATCACCACTAAGAACCGTTTTGAAAACAATGATATATAGTATGCAATCACTAAAACATACTAAAACTATTACATATATATATACTTTAAGTATGTATGTATATAATATATATATATATATTACTACTCATGATTACACATCACCACGAATCCCAAATCTATATATATACATATATATATACCATATATACACGTAACCCCCCTCCTTTTCATGGGTTAAAACCTTCAAAAATGACCACCTGCATCCGATGCTCGTGGTGCTTTAAATCGTGCACCAGCTTGGCACAAATCGCGCACCAAGGCTTCCTCGGGGCTCAAAAACTTCACCATTTTATGGTGATGTAGCCAAGCAGAATGGTGATTTAACCAAACATGGGGAAAATATGGGTTTTAACCAGCCAAAATTGTGAACAAATTGAGATTTAAGCAACAGTAACGTGGATTTCACCAACAAAAATCGACTTGATCAACAGAAACTGTGGAGCAACCGACACAATTGTACAAGCCGGAAACATGGGTTTAAGCCAGAAATGAACGATCCACGAAGCCTAATAAACTAGCGATTGTGGAGATGGAAAACATAGGGTTCGTTGGGATCAAGTATTGCTGCAAGGACCTCAGAGATTCCTAGGCAAAAATACTGTGTTTGGGGAGTATGCCCTTCATCTGACTGAATTATCGGAAATTCTCAACTTCAAATGATGTGATTTGTTTGCTAACAATCATCTGCGGCGATGCCGTTGTTAGGTCGAGATAATGCACCCAGATTTATCTGGTAGGGGCCCGTCAGTGCGTGAACTGTTTGGCCAGTCATTTCGAGTACAGCCTGGAAAATGGACCTGGCAATACGGAAACCCTGAGTCTACTCGATGAAGATGAATTGTGCTTGATATAGGGCAAACCATGACATTCTTTCTTGGGGTTTTCATCAGTACATCCTTGAAATTGAACATGGAAGCCAAAAAGTGGTCATGTTCCAACAGGACTCAATAGGAACATCATCTCATCATTCGCCCCCCCAGGTTTGCTGCAATTCTAAGGGTAAGAGACCCGCCAGTCACGGAGGATTAGGGACAGACCACTTGATTACTTGCCCAGATCCTCATGGCCTCATGGTTCATTGCTATGGGATTCATGGCATTCATGGCTTTGCCCCTTATGGATCCTATGGATCCTATGGATTGATAAGCCCAGCTGCGCCAGCTTGGACTTCATATCATGTGGCACCAGGAAGGTCTTGAACAGCGACTCGTCCAGCCTCTCCAGCTTCACCGGAGACCTCAGCGACGCCGGGATGAACGCCCTGTAGCAGGCCTTCCGGAATCATGGTCGAAATCGGAAGGGGAGTTCTCGCCTCACCACGAATCTTTCTGTGAAGCTTTTGAAAGCTAAGGTTGTAGGATTTGTCAAGTGGTTGATAGGTTCAATCCATCACATAGTCAGAAAGTCGTCTGGGTTTCTTGTTGATGGCATACTGTACTCCACATGCTGTTTGGAATATCCCAATCCCTCGGTTTTGTGGGCAATGCTGATGCTGACCCTGGGTGAATACACCTCGGGGTGGAAAAAAGCTTGGTACCTTGTTGAAATCACTTTTTTTGGTGGTGTCAAACTACTTGTATGATCAGCCAGGGGTTGGTAGGGCGGGGAGGACACTACCCGAGTCAACACATATTGCCAACATATTATATTGTCAGCCCCATCTGCACAAATGTAGCATATATATATATACACATATGGTCATATGGGGGCTTCCTAAAATAGGGGTACCCGCAAATCATCCAAATTTAGACTATTTTTGTATTGACACCCATGGTTTTGGGCCCCCCCCATTTCAGGAAACCTCCATATATTGGTCAATCACAATCATGATTCACTCACCAGTGCGGCCTTCAGAGATAGTTATCCCATTCTTCAGCCAAGCCTCGGCATATTCTCATTAACTTCGATCTCCGACGCATGGAGCCCTGGATGAAGGAAGCCCTGGCTGAATTCGGGGCACATGTGGAGCCCTGGAGTTGGGAAAAATCATCAATTGGCCAACAAGATGGAGGTTTCATGAGGTTTCCATAGTCATGGGGCTACCCCAATAGCTGGATGGTTTACCAAAAAAAAACATCTATGGATGAGGACTAGGGGTACCCCCATTTCAGGATCGGGAAAAAACAACATAGATTTAAGCAGCAAAAAATCCAAGGAACCGGTTTTCGCCCCAGGAATGAACAGTACCCCAGGGGTGGCTGGCAGAATGTGCTGGATCTACTTGTTTTGGGTGGGAAACTTTTTTGGGGCGGCTGCTGAGTTTAGGGGATGAGCATACCAAGAAAACCGGGATAGCTGCCATTGATTTATTGACCAACAATCGAAAAAATCAGTAAGATTGGTATTGATACGAATCTTATCAATATCTTTAGAACACCAACAATGGGAAACTGACCTATCCCTTGGATAGGAAGGAATCTGATTCCAAACCAACTGCTAGAGTCTGCTAGAGTAGCTGTGCCATGTAACCCTGCACGGCACTAGTACTGTCCATAGGGCCACACAGAATTCGCACTTGATCCACCGTCCCCGCCACGAAAATATACGAAAATCAATCCCGTACCAAGGTGTACCCATCATTTGCTGATTTCGTCTAAAAAACCATCAGTTTTGCGGAGCATCTCAACCTGAACGGTGCCACGGTACCATCCTAATGGGGATGTGGGCATTTCCTGAAATGGGGGAACCCCTAAATCATCCATCTGTAAGATTTATAGATGGATTTTCCATTATAAATAACCATCCAGCTATTGGGTATCCCCATTTCTGTGAAACCCCCATGTGTTGCTTACCTATCTCAACCCCCCAAGAAAGTCAGCTCAGTGGCTCCCGCGCCATTGTCCACGCAGGCTTCAAAGGTACCATCGACCTTAGCCCTCAGCAAGGTGCACGCGAGCCACGTAGGTCGCCCAATGCCCCCGACAGCCGCGGTTTTGTACCTGGACCGACACAGGCTGTTTTGATCTTTCGAAAGTAGCCAGTTTTTCAGCCTGATGGCTATTGGGTTCGGATATCTGGCTCGGAAGTGACATCTAATCCATCGATGGTGAACTACCAAGGACTCATCGCTAACGGGGGGACCCGTTTTTAAACCCCAACCTGTAGGACTCATCCTACTTCCACTACTGATTTGTTGGGGTGAACCACCACTGGTACAGCAGGGCACTTCCACTGGTACAGCAGGTTGCGCGCCAAAGAATCTTCGTAGCGCGCTGCAGCCCAGTAGCGGTGTTGGTTCTCCCTAATGGCAGATTTGGATGGACATCCCTGTTCGCAACTGGCTAACCGTCTATATTGATTCGATCTATAAATATCTATAATGTGCATTGGATATTCTACATATTATATATATATATGTATATATACATAATATATATATATACATATGTCATGTATGCTGTATATGGATTCTAACCTAACCATGTTCATGGCAAACCACTGCCGCTGTTGTGGCATCGCACCACCCCTAGCAATAGGTCAAAACATCACAGTCCAGTGTTTATAGCCATCCCCAATTGGGGTTTATGAGATTTAGTAGACCCCTAGCAATAGGCCCCACATGCTTGGTGAATGGGATTCTAACTTGGAAGATCATCCCATTTAGAAACTGCTGAAAATAACCCTGGTTCATAAGTCCCCTAACTGGGCTATCCCATTTATACCTTTCGATTTGCTCAAGGAACCCGCATATACATATATATATATTATAGATATATGCTATAATATCTATATATATATATATATATTATAGATATATGCTATAATGTGTATATATATATATTATAGATATATGCTATAATATGTATATATATATATATACAAATTATACAATATTAATATACCCATATATGTCCTATAGATTCCCCAAGTCATGGATTTCCTATTTAAAAAGTAAGCCAAATCATGGACGTCCACCGCATTTCTCCAGACACCACTTCTCCCGTCAAGGTGCGCACGGAGATTGTCATGGTGATATTGCGACTCGTCGTCCATGAACAAAGAGATTTCCTTAAAAAAAAAAAAACGGCCGAGTTGGGATTCACCAAATGATGTGGAAAAAATGACAATTCAAATGATGTAAACAAGGAATGATTAGTACAATAACAAGGAATTCCTTGTAATGACAATTCAAAAGAAAATCATTAGTACTCACCAAATGATGTAAAAATTAACTCTGGACTATGTGATGTTAACCAACCCAAACTCCCGGTATTCAAAATTTGACATCTCTTTTTGGATCAAAAAAAAGGCTACTGACGGCATACCGGTAATCAAACGTGGCTGGAAAATCCCCTTTTGTTCACATCAAAGTAGCGATTTAGGGATGTTCATCCCCCTAAAAATATGCTATGAGTTATGGTATTCATAGGTATTGATCCATAGGGTCCATAGCCATCTAAGATCATCTAAGATCATCTAGGAATGTGATGGTCCCAGCTTCGCTCTGCTCTTCATTCATGACCGGGCTCCTGTCGCTGGAGAAGAAATCAGGGGGGACCTGGTTGGACCCAAAAACCCAAAAGCTTCGTGCGAGATCTTCACCGAAAAAATCTCGCATTCAGAAAACAATGGCATTGGGACCATTGGGATTCAATTATTATATTATTAATATGGCAACCATTGGGATTCAATTGCAGTTCAATCTATGAAACCATCATTATCAATATTCCTCCTGAGTGCCGAATGCAGGGTGACCACTGCTATGACCTCGGGAAGGGTCTGTGCAAGCGCTGCACCACTCCAGCCGTGTGCCCTCGGCCGGGGCCCCGCGAGTGCAAGCCGTTCTTCCACTTCATCTCGAATTCGTGCTGGTCCTGTGAGGGATGGAGTTCGCAGCTGATTCTGATCCCCTATCTATGTATACTGGACAGTATAAGCCCATATAATAATATACCAACAGTGGTTTTGAACTTTTGAGAGGGGATGGGGGGGTATGATGTGAGCAAAAGAGATATGTATATAGACTATAGATGCTCAGCGGCCCCGCCAGGGCCTACCTTGAAGCCACTAGAAGGTGTGGGTGTGTATGTGTATATATATATATATCTTGTCATTTTTTAAAACATATGAAACATTTCCTGTTGAAATCGTGCGCGCGCAGGCGCGCGAGCATTTAACACATGCGCGCGCGAGGTGCGCAAGCACAGACAGGCGCGCGCGCGAGACGCGC
>Ga0126342_10022688_pt1 | contig 10335 bp, 8 predicted proteins | sample Cyp1metagenome_FD_92528 | JGI IMG/M metagenome (GOLD analysis project Ga0126342, IMG submission 92528) | Coral microbial communities from Lord Howe Island, Old Settlement Bay, Australia - Cyphastrea 1 metagenome | ecosystem: Host-associated > Invertebrates > Cnidaria > Coral ... | reverse complement strand
GTGAATATCCGTAGTGATGGTGATGGCAGCAGCTTCGTGGGTCCAGTGATGGGGACCCCTTTCCTGCCATCCTTGGCGCTTCATCCAAGTTCGCAGCAAGTTGCACGGGCCTTGTTGTTGGCACGTGCTCCAAGTGATGTTTGGTTAAAATGTATTGGCTCTGTCGGAAGCCAATCATGAAAACTGCGTCAGCTGTGTGGCCTCGAAAAAGGGGCTCCAAATGACCATCGGTGTTGTCAATCGCATTGATTGAAGATTGGAATTTCGATAATTCTGCAAGTGCTGGGAGTCGGGACCAAGATCCAGCGGCTGCCTTAGCCATCGCTGTTGATTTGGCGTAGTACAACTTCTCCTTGGTGGTGATTGGCAGTGCTTCTGTGGGCCCTGTATAAGCCCTGGTGGTTTGAATGTATGTGCCAAGAAGCTTGGGTCGTTCGCGGACTGTGCCGGCGATGTCGAGTTCTCGCAACGTGGCTGCCATTGATCTGCGGTTCTGGATACCGCCTGTAGCTCCAAAGTCTTTTTCCCCTTCATTTTCCCGAAGGCCAAGGAACTGAGCTTCATGCTCTCAGGATCTGGCAATCTGGGCGCATTGCAAGGGTTGTTTGGTCATCCAAGAACGGTCATCCATATATACAGTATGGTGATATGTTGGGTATGTTATTTTGATTCGTGCCGTGGCCTCAGCAAGGGGAATTATGAGTCCTAGTGGTGACATGGGATCACCTTGCGGCAGGGCTTGGCATGAATCAGGAGAGTCTGGTACATGCTGGGGTGTGCACAGCCAACGGTGCTGTGTTGACCACGCGGCCAGTAGAGTGCGCCATATGCGTGGTGGCACGTGGAATCTGGAGAGTGCTTGGGCTGCAGTAATTCCATGTATTCGATCAAAGGCTTTGGAGAAATCAGCGCAGCCAGTGAATCTGTATGGTTCTTCTGCACGCATAGCAGGGTTCGTGCTTTCTTCCAGCTTTTGGAGCACTGGCATCAACGCCGTGTGTATACCTTTATGCTTGATGCTACCGTGTTGTTCACCCGGCCATTTCTTGGATCCACCCGGCCATTTCTTGGATGCGTGCACCGGACCACATACGGTAAAAGATGCTGGCAATGCTGATGGGCCGTAGGTTCGCGACCTCAGGCGGCTTATTGGGTTTGCTCAGGTGGATTGTTCGCCAGTGTCGTAGAATGTTTGGCCAGTGCTGCTGTTGCTCGATGCGATGGAAGAGTGTCGCCATGATGTGAAAGGCCGCATCTGGGAGATGGATGATTTCGGCTCCACCCCAAGCATCGATGCCTTTGGCTTTGCTGATTTGCTTTCGGGCCATCTTCCGGAGGGTGAGAATCGGAATGGTTGTTGAAATGGTTGGTTCTTGCTGGTGCGGCCAGGGGATATGTCGGGCCTCTGCTTCTTGTTGATGTTGGGCTGATGGCTCAGTTGGCCATCAGATAGAAAGCACATTTAGGAATATTTTCAGCTACTACCTAATATGATGAGAATATCCTCAATATTGGCTGATAGGATATCCATGGATATCCCTAAATAATATGTGTGTGAGAATATCCTCAATATTGGCTGGTAGGATATCCCTAAATCATATGGAGGTTTCCTAAAATGGAGGTACCCCAATAGCTGGATGGTTTATAATGTCAACCCTGGATTAATCAACCCCTAGGCTGTTTAAGTGGGAAGGTACCATTTCAGTATCAAATCATAACTATTGGGGGGAATACCCCCGGATTAATAAACCATGGTTTATTAATTAGGGGGGTACTCCTCCAATAGTCATAGTCTGATACTTAAATTTTACCCTCCCAATTAAACAGCCGTTTGGGGTTTATTAATCCAGGGTTGACATTAATGGAAAACTATGCATGTACCCCATCACCAAAGCTCAAGACATCGCCCTGGGCCTGCCAGCTGCATCTTGGGCGGCTGGGCACTGCGTGTGGGCGATGCTGCGGAGGTCGAGGTCGATGGAGGCGGTGCCTGAGCCGGGGTTGACCATCAAACATCTGGCTTTAAAGATTTTTAAGGAACAAAAACCTTGAATTTTTGTTGACCAACAACTTGAGGTTACAGAACTCTTAACTTGATTTTGGAGAAATCCACGGTCAATCAATGGATTGATTGATGGGGGGAAGTCGACAGGAACCATGTCTTCACCCCCGAAAATTTGGGGTGTGTGCTGCAAATTTTCCCTTCAAGCAAGCCTGAGACATAAGTCGCTTAAGAGTGTATCGTCTCGGAGAAAATCAATGGAGGTTAAGGATGCTTTAAGAATATTTAGATGTCTTGGGTGTGCAGAAGGACCCGCTAAGAAAAGCTGCCCCAAACCTATGCCTGATCAAGTGCCCTGTGCTAAACGCGATTCATGTCTTCATCCGCCTTCCTTCCTCCTCTAGAAATTCCGCATCAGCAACTGCACACTTAAACCATTTACATGCAGAGGAGTGAGTGACATTTTGTGAACGGGAGAGTCTGCTGCTGAAATGGATCCCGGTTCTTCCTATAGCGTTGTATGCATAGCCTACATTGAGTCCAACATGGTTCAGAACAAAATACCGTAAGGCATCTTCTGCTGGCAATACGTCCAAACATGGAGAATATTAGGCGGAATGGAGAGAGAAGTTTTCAAAGAAGCACCTTGCGGACAACCTTTGCTCTCACTCTTTGGATCTTTTTGGCCAAGCAGCTGGTTTGGTGGTTTCCACACTTGTAGCGGGTCCGGGTGTCACGATCACCTTATACACCTCATCTCCAGGTCGCAACATCGCCTAGGGGCATGTGGACAGTGCGTTTCATGTTCCACCCAGGTTCCATCCACGACCCGCCTCTGCATGTGTTTGCGAGAGGTTTTGCTCTTTGGCCATTCCAAATACAGCCAGAAGCCGCGCAGGTTCCAGAGGTTCAAAGCTGAAGCCCCAAGTCGCATACTGAGATTTGAAGAATGCCTTCACGGACAAGTTTCAATGATCAAGGCATGAGAAGCTTCAACAATAGATTTCTCCCAAGATAGCAGCTGTTATGATTTTGACATGCTCAAAGAGAAATCCATGTCCATGATGATGTTCCTTGCATTTCAAACCTTGAAAAGCCAAATCCATGACAAGGGTTCAATTCGGCCTCCAGATTGCTGTCAGGCAGCGGAGGCACAGGCACTGTCAAGGCCACAGGCCGCTCGACGCAAAGCCTCACTGCGCCACTCTCGGCATCTTTGAAGATAAATCGTACTAGTGGGGTGTGTCTCGAAATTGGGTACCGATAAATCCAAGATAAAAAATAAGCATCTTTCCATTGGCCCATTGCCCATACAGTATCCGGGCTGTCAGCTCTCATCTTTCAGACACTTCCAGTTACAGTAATTAGCTGCTAATATCTGCTGCTAATTACATCCAATTACTGTAGCTGCCATGATCTCCCACGGCTGACATGCCCAAGTGGCGGAGAGGAGAACAGCACATGGCAACGCAGCGGTTGAAGCGGTCTCCGGTCCTCAGACAGGATCTGCCCATCCAGTCGTTCTGAAGAGCAAGAAGCGACAGAAGGTGTCCGGACGAGCATTTCCTGGCGGATGCCCATCCTTTAAAAAAAGGGTTTGGAAAGGGTCTTTCAGAATTTAGATGAATTTAGGAAATGAACAGAGACCGGAGGATTCAAGAGATTTCAATAGTGAGATGTCCTACTCAAATTTGAAATTGGAGCCAGCTGCTTGCCGATCTCCGTCAACAAAAAGAGCATCTCATTTACATTTGCCCGGCATCCTTCAGCATAACCATGCATAACCCAACCATCTCGCTTGAGAGTCACCGGTCATCATTTCTTTCACAATGTTTCTACACGGAACCAGCCTCTTCATCCTCCAAGCTTCCACTGGCATCTCGGCTCGCCTTTCCGTAGTGTCAGAGTCAGACACCACTGCGGACAGTTCTGTCTAGGGAAATAAACCAGAAAACTAATTGACTAATTACAGTTTGAGTATTGTACAAGAATTCACTGTATAAGAATTTGAAGGGCTCGAATCCAAGGCGGGCTACATATTTTCAGCCATACCAGCCACATAGTACTTTTACAATTTGAGGGACCCTGGAATAGGGTTGCCAAATTCTTAAACTACTGTTTACACGTGAGGTTTGCAATTCCCCTTTGCGGTTCTTTTTTGTGGTGTGACCCCTTATGGTCTTATGGGATGAAATCGGGCTTTGCAGAAAAACATTTTTTCAAGCTCCGACAAATTGTATTTTTCACACATGTTTGGACTGCATCCAATCCACACAAAATGAATATGTGGGTAGACTTGGGGAATGTTGGGGACCTGAAACGTTGTTTTCCCCAATGACTTGAAGAAAACTGAGGTTTTGCAGAAAAACAATTTTTCAAGCTCCGAAAAATTGTATTTTTCACACATGTTTGGACTGCTTCCAATCCACGCAAAATCAATATGTGGATAGACTTGGGGACCTGAAACATTGTTTTCCCCCATAACTTAAAGAGTGCACCGCCAAGCTCGGCTTTGCAAAAAACTTTTTTTTCAGGCTCTAAAAAAATATTTTTTTTCGCATGCCTCTTGTCAAATCACCCCGTTACCTCGTTTAAGCTCGCTCCAAATTGTGCAGATGCATGCAATACATAACTAAGAATGCTCTAAGAATTTGAGGGACCCTCGGCCTATTGTGGTGTAAATTTGCGTGCATTTAAAAATAAGAATTTGAGGGACCCTGGTCCTCAAGCTTTCGGATTCTCAACCAGCTCTCGGGCTGTATTACTATAGAATGGATGCACATGGAAACCGCTGGCCTGAATCTGGTCCTCTGCCTCGTCAATTTTTTCCTCATCAAATTTTGACAATCTTTGTCGAGTTCGCGCATGTGCTCTCTCCTGATGGTCACAGGCCAGGGAAACAAACTCGAGTTCTTCCAAGCCTCCAGATGTGGGATGGTTAATGCTGCCAGTGTTGGCAAAGATAAGTTCTCTGCAGCTTGGGCAAAACTTGGACCAGGAAGCTTTGATGAACATCCAGCCCCGCTATTTAAAGCCGACAAGATCTCCGGTGCCTGGATTTTGATAGCCTGGAGTCGCTTTTGTCGCATCAGAGACAAACCCCAAATAACATCAAATAACAATAAATAGGGAAAATGATCTTCATTCCACCAATTTAAACATCTATATATCATTACCCAACTTTCAAGCCATGTGTTTGTTGGATGTCAATGGAACCCATCTTTTCTCATCCAGTCCTCCGCCAAAACACACACCGGTCGTGGCCGCGGCGCCCGCTTCTCTGCTCGCACTGCGAAGGCCGTCGTTCCCGCAGCCTCGTCCACATCCCAGAAAGCGTAGGATGATACGAGTAACAGTACAGACGAAAGGAAAATTAACATTCCCATAGGATCCATGTATGCTATATATGGTAACCCGAATCCCATCAATATACCCCCAATGTTAGCATATATACCATACATGGATCCTATGGGATTGAACAACATTGAAGAACATTGAATAATTAACATAGAAGGCGCGAATAGATACCTGAAATTACCTGAAGCAAGCAAACCCTTCAACAGTGTCTCATAATTGAACACCGGCAAACAGTTCAACACTGCAGCAAAGGATCTGAAGCGCCGTGCGGCACGAAACTGCGTAGTGCTACGGCTTGTGCAGCTGGTGCAGTAGAAACATCCTGGGCCTTTCCCTTGCCCTTGGAGAACTTCTTGGCCTTCTTTTTGTCCTCCTTCACCTGGCGCAAGGGAATATGACAATTTGAATCAATTTGTTCTTTAAAATGTGCTTAACTGTCTAACGCTTCGTTTGCGGTTCATTTGTTTGACTTCCCTCCGCAAATCCGGCCAAAGGCCTGGGTGGCTTCGATAGCTTTGTGAGATTATGGACACAGCATACTATGTAATGAGGTAGCCGACTGGTTTTCGTCCCTTCAGTTCGTTTCACGAAAACTTGCGACCTATTGTTAGCAAAGCCAACTCACCTATGCGCAGCTTTATTTCTCTCCCACATCCCTCCCAGACTCCACAAAGGTCTCTCTCCAATGTGTGCAGGAAATGTTTTCTTCTATGGCCTCCTTGCTTTGCTTCCGTGCTGTTGAGAGCTGAGTGGTTTGATCCTGAGGCTGGTGGAAAGGGACCAACCAGCCACATTCAACAACATCTGCTGGAAGTCCAGCCAGAGTTCCTAATATTATTTACTACCTTTGCACAAAATCTGGCAGCCAAACAAATGGGTACAAATGGATTGGTGCCAACCAAGACAAGAGGCCTTTCTCAGAGCGGAAGAAGAACTCCTCAGGTTTCAGACTGCTACTAGTCTCTGCAACTTCGTGCCAAAGCATTACTAAACGGGGTGTTCATGTTTGCCGATAATGACCGAAAGTGGTTGCTCTTTATATTATCTGCCAGCCAAACACTGTTCAAGCGGCCTCGACTCCTGAGAAATGCCCAAGGCGCCCTCTGAACCTTGAATGAAGCAGAATCAATAGATTCAATAGATGCCTTTCTCATCCGAAAGGGGACTGATATAGCATGTATGAAGATCTGAGACTGCAAGTATGTTGTTCATCATAAGATCCAGAAGGGAATCTGAGAAGCAGCAAGGCAAATGATACCGAACATTTGCAAGTGGCAAAAAAACAGTAAGCACTTGCTCTTCTCCTATCCGTATTTTTTGGGATGAAACTTTTAAATTTCAGTAAGTACACTCTACCCGGCTGCAATTCTATTTAGACACCAGAACTGTTTCCTTACAACAGGCTAACACTTCTCAATGTTCAGTGTATTATCCTGCTGAGGTCCAGTCCTCTTAAGTCGGCCTCATCACAATCCACAGAGTCATCATCCTGATCCTCGAAGGTAGACATTGAGCAAAAACAAGAACATTTGGAGATTCATCCAACTCAACAGCCCTGTATATTATATACATACAACTCTCAGAGCTTGCTCTTGCAAGCCCAAAAAATAGGCAGCACCCTTATAATGTCTGTGGACATGAGCATACATGAACAAGCACATGGTTTGGTTTTAAGGCTTCCTTCAAAGTAAACAATTTTCACGCTACTTACTTGGGCCTGTGTACTACATTTGCTATCATTGACCGTATGTTGGCGTGTGTATGTCTAGCAGCTGTAGTCATCCCAAACCTGTAGTAACTTAGTAATCATCCCCCAACACTTGCAACCCCAAAAATAATCCCCCAACCATTGCAACCCCAAAATGAACTTCCAATCAGCTAATACAACATCCTAATAATAACCCCTCCAAAAAATGATGAAAATCCAGTAGATTCGGCCTCGGCAAAGAAGTCCTCCTCTGCCCGCGCTGATGGGGCCGATGCAGCACCCACCACAGGCACAGCCGGTGGGGGCGGGCCCTCCGGCGATCAAACATGGCTTTCTGAAAAAATCACCATGTAGTTGAATGTTTTTTCTCATTAAAACCGTAACCAAAATTTAGTTTGGGTTTTCCCATTGTGATTACCGGATGGTAAAAGATGTTAAAGCTGCAGCTGCACATTTAAAACTGCACATTTAAAGCTGCTCATCAAATATGATTGAATGAATAATACAAAGCATTGGAAAGAAACACAATTGAAGAACTGCTCATCTGACTCATCTGATTCTGGTACTGTAGATGCTTGTCATCATGTCATCAGATCTGTATTTTTCTTTGGATCTTTATATCTATTTTATATCTACATAATGTATATCGGTCTGAAGGTCACGCAGCAGGTTCCCCTTCCTGCAAGTGTCGAGGCATTCCATGGGGAGCTGAAGAATGTCTTGCCTGATGGCACAACAGGATCCCTTCAAAACTGAGAACGGCCAAGAACCAACGGAGTGTTGCGAAGCAAATACAGATTGGCGCAACACCAACCAGGCTCCGATCTACGAAAGACATTCAGTGCCCCTCCTGAGACTCTCGAGCACCGAGACTTGCAATGCTTTGTTCTGCCAGGGCAGGCGTGGACCCCCAAAGGCCGTTTCTGAGCCTGCCAAGTGAACTGTGGGAAACTTAAGTCGCACAGTGGCACAGCTGTGTTAAACGCTGCGTTTTGCAGTACGCCAGAGGGTCTGGAACCAGACTGTTGCTGGAACCTCCAAGCGTACTGTTGGGGCGGGTATTCGCGGTAAAACAAGAAGACTGCCCTACTGTTAAAACCCTGCTCCCGACACTTGGAAAGAGGGATTGTTTTCAAACTGAAAGCTAAAGCATTGTTTCTTCTGCATAGGCCCCTCAGCGCGCGAGTCAACCAATTCTACATATTGTCTGCCTTCATAGTTCAAAATAATGTATGTGTGCTTCCAAATGTGCACATAGCACCCATCATGCTGCACAGCATTGTTCCCATTTTGTTGAGTCTGCAGATTTCTGTGGTAGTCGACTTTTGTAAAAATTTCTGCCAGTGACAAAGGTACGACTCGTGCCATGCTGCGTACATCTGCGTACCATGCGCATGTCAACTGCCAGAAGGCATTGAACATTTGACAACATGTCTGCGCTTAGAATAATCATAGAATTGGATGATGGGAAAATTTACAGGAAAGCCCTATATTTGATGGTAAACACGATGGTTTCCTGTAGATTTTCCCTTAAACCAATCCAATGAAATAAACAATGCCTAGAAACGAGCAATCGCATGGTCCGAGCCACTGACGTAACCTCGGCGTGGCTAAAAAAAAAACCTACTGCTCGTCGCATATTTGGACGTCCTAAACTGCAGTACCAACTTTGCTGGTACTTTTATTGAACACATCCAAAAGAAAAAATGGTGACATAATGACAGCTACTGACTCCTAAATTCTAGTAGAGAGAGAGATATATATATAGGATCATGTAAATGCTATGTCCTGCAGGCGCACAATATGGTTGACCTGCCTGTGCATCCCATCTGTGACGCTGCCAAGGACGGAGGTGGCCTCAACAACAATTGACACCTGTTCAAAGACTGCACAAGACAAACATGTTGGGGAAACCGTGCCACGTACCAAATTATCCTGCATGTATACATATTATATATATATACATAGAGAGAGAGAGAGAATGAATATATTTATATAATTATATACAATAGTATTAATAATATTAAATATTATACAATATATAAACATACCAGGATCCTGTTCAAGAAAGTGAAGCGAAACATTGCTGAGATCTGCTGAATACAACGATCCACTGCATCAACACGACAAATGCTTCTTATGCTCCAGACACAGAAAGTCTCTCCGCTTTCCATAGCTTTCCATCAAAGGGTGACTGGAGTCTGGAGTACCCCCAGCACATCTCCAGTCATGTACACAAGCAAGCCTTGATTTCAAAATGATTTCAATACATGTTCAGTCCTTCCGAGTCCTTCCTCCATTCAAATCGGTCTCCAAAGCTGTTCCCTCCGGGCGCCCCTGCTACCGGTGGCAAGGCTCCACCACGAGGGTGTTTTTTGGCCTTCCTTGAATTGTGAGTAAGACGCGTTGGTTGTTAGACAAAATGATATTGGTGTCTGAAGCTTCACATGAAGTTCCTGTGCATCAAGAAGTCAAATATTAAATAAAGTGTGTGAAGGAGTGTGGGACAGTCTGCTTCAAAAAAGTTGTTTTTTTCCTTTTTTTTTCGTGCTTTGCACAACCAACTGGTATATTCACTGAGGTCAGCACCCAGACCAACCAACTGCCACAGGCTGTGCCACAGCTTGCTTAAATCCATAGGCCAGGCTCTGCTCACCCTGGATCAGACATCATGGGACATCGATTCACATCGACGGGATATGAATGGACCGAAGGGACATATATTATGGGATATGAATCGGATATGAATGGGCTCTCTGCAGTTTGAAGGCTCCGGAGTTCTTTATTGCAATTCAACCTGTGTCCACAGGTCACGATGGTTGGTCACGACCCATGTACTCCAACATCTCACTCACATCACAGCACTGATATTACTCGACCTCAGCAATAAGGGTCGCAAAGTCCTCCGTCTCAAGGAGTACACCCTGCAATGATTGGAGATGCGGAAAAAATGGAAAAACAAATCTTCATATCTGACACGCACATACGTACATTACATACATTACATACATTACATACATTACATACATTACATTACATTACATTACATTACAGTACAGTACAGTACATTACATTACATTACATTACATACCTTACATCACATCACATCACATTACAGTACATTACACTACACTACATTACATTACATTACATTTCATTACATTTCATTACATTTCATTACATTTCATTACATTTCATTACATTTCATTACATTTCATTACATTTCATTACATTTCATTACATTTCATTACATTTCATTACATTTCAT
>Ga0126342_10022687_pt1 | contig 10335 bp, 7 predicted proteins | sample Cyp1metagenome_FD_92528 | JGI IMG/M metagenome (GOLD analysis project Ga0126342, IMG submission 92528) | Coral microbial communities from Lord Howe Island, Old Settlement Bay, Australia - Cyphastrea 1 metagenome | ecosystem: Host-associated > Invertebrates > Cnidaria > Coral ... | reverse complement strand
GGGAGGGGGGGGGGGCCACACACTAATCAGGAACCAACATTACTGCCAAGGGGTCTTTCTACCTCCTTGTCTACGTGGGCCTGTGCCCCAAGAATCGTGTCCTTTGCATAAGACTGGCATGAATTGATGGGAGTTCCACCAAAAAAATGTCAGCCCGCGTAAAAGGAAAAAAAAACACCATCCTTTTTCCCTTGCTGGAATGTCTCCATTTTGTTTGGTCCAGAAATCAAAAGGAGATACCTCCATCTATCGCCATAAACTAATGGTGACAATGAGGATCTTTTAACATTGATAAACCATGGTTCATACTATGAATCTTCTATGATAAAAGGCCCCAGCAGCTGCCCACTGGTGATTTATTGCATAGGTATGTTAAAAATTGTCCATTCAGTTCGATGTTTACCATGGTTTACCTATCAAACGTGGCGATGTTAATTGATTTTCCATAGCAAACTGATAGTTCGCTTGGCAGAGGGATCCAAAAAATGATAATTGGGGATCAAGAAAAGTAACCTAAGGGATAAAACATAGATTAGGCATCAAACAAAGTTAAAAACTAAATGGGGAGAGGGCAGAAGTTGCGCCATGCGTACGCTGGGTCGAAAAATAGGGATCAAACATATCAGACAAAAAATATGACCATGAATGTATATATAAAAAAAGGGACCAACGTACCGGTGCAAGTGTTGCAGAAAAAATGGAAGGGCCTCACTAGGGAAACAGTTCCTTGGTCAGAGAACGAAGACAAATGAGAACGTAGAGCACCTTTAAGCGCTATTTGCTGCATTTTGGAGCCGAAAACTATTGAAAACTTGCACTTGCACTGGTCATCCATTTTTCCAAGGAATTCATCCATTTCTCGATGGTTTTCACCGATTTTTGCCTGGTGTTCATTGATGCCGCGATGGTTTTCACCGATTTTTTGATGGTGTTCATCGGTTTCTGTCCAAGTTTGTTAGGGTTGGTTTAGGGTTGGATTAAGTCTTGGAAATCTGGTCCTTCCTTCCCTCCCCTCCTTCATTCTGTATTTTTTCATCGATCCCTATTTTCGGTTGATCCCTAATATGTTTTTTGATCTCTATTTTTGATGCCTATGCCCCTGGAGGGTGTACCCTCCGGTACTTTCACGCAGCTATGGAAAGACACCATTTTTAGTAGGCGGGTAATCATACATAAACAATCATAACAATCTATTTAAAAAAAAAAAAAAACAATTTTCCACAGCCATGTTAAATCACAGGAGGCTATATATATATTATAATTATATATATATTGATATTCATGACATTTCATGACCAACCATAGTTTCCCCCACGGGGCTGCGCACCTGCTCGCTGGGCCAGGAGGTCAAATTACCTCGACTTTTTTTGGAACCGCGGGGCGACCAAGGCTGGCATCAATGGGATTGAAGGGGCGCATCTTGGTTTAACCAACCAAACATCAATGGGAGATCTTCAGGATCCTAAAATGGAGGTAGGGTACCATATATAAGGCCTATTGTTTAGGCCTATGTAAGTGAATGTCCCCAGAAAACATGGGGGATCTAGCAACTAGAAATGGGGATAAAATATCGACATGATTTGATTCGAGATGGATTTGTTTATATAAGGGGATTTGCCCCAGGAAACCACAGTTTAACCTCCCTTTGCAATGCAAAAAAGGCGTTGGATGGCGTTGGTACGTGCCAACTATCATGTCTATATCTTTTGCAATTATATATTCCTTGCAAGAATGAGATATCCATGCCTAGCAAGCCTGACACATCCAGCACAAACCAATCACCAAGCTTTACCCATGTTCACCCTGTGGTGAGTGCAGGGTTGGTCTTTGACAAACAAGGCCGATTGACTCAAGCGAAATGACAATCTGATGTATACACCATTCTGATTGAATTGACCCAGCATTCACCAAGGTTTACCCAATCCAGTATCAACATCGGCAAATGACGATAATGAATTCCAATGTCAGAAATGCATACGCCAATTCGGGGATGGTTCCCTTCTTTCTTACCCAGAATTTGGTTTTGAGGTCCTTGCGGGTCTTTGTCATTAACCGAATCACCATGGTTGATGATTTAATCCTTAATCACCGTCAATTGCTGATGTTTCTCCATGTTCATCCCAGAAAGAAGTGCGGTGCAAATAACATTTGACCATTTCGGCTCCCGACGTGTTACCCGGTAATCAAACATGCCTGGAAGCTCCGCCACGACAGGTCCTCCATGTTAGTCCCCGAGGGTCCCCGGGCTGCCGGTGTTCTGCAGGTCGCACCAGTGCAGGGCACACCTCGTGTGGCGATGACGCCGCGATGCCGGAGGCTGTTAACTCGCGCCATTAGGTCATTGGGGATATGTACAAGACAAAGGCCCCCTAGATAGCTAAGTTGGTTATTTATAACCATAATAATTAATTATGGTTTTTTGTAGATGTATCTATATTTAATGGGTTTACTACGTGGAAATACTATGTGCACATACATGCCATGGTCAACAAGACGGACTACATACCCGTATTGGGGGATGGTCATCGACCCATGAATAGGCTTTTACTGCTGTACCTATTTGTTTTTTTTGATTATATTTATAGTGTACTAATAATCGCATCTCCCTAAAATCAAACACCCCCGAAACCATGGTTGAGTAGGGGGTGAAATCACATACTTGGGACCATACAATTGGAATCTTTAGTATTAGGGGGATGGGATTTTATATATATATATATATACATCCACGAATCAAATATCATATAACACGCACACACATATGTATATTATATAGTATACATATGTTTAATTATGTTTACATGTATCTATAGACCGCGCACGCACACTGATATTTTTCTCATCCAAAATGGATTGGGGGCGGAGATTGTGCAATTCGCCAGCGAACCTCTATACATAGATGTTCATGCATTATTCCAGTAGGTAACCACTCATGATGAACAAACATGGTACTGGTAGTCTTAGATTGGCACGCCATGCCCCTGTTGAGCTGCCGGACGAACTCAAGTTACCTGCAAATGGCTTGCAGCAAGCTTTACCCAAGTGAGCATGGCCCAATGATCATACTTATAACTTATATGTGTATATGCATTACCCATAATTTCCAATACCACGACTCAGAAACCTGGTTTTGGATCTACTCCTTTTTGTTCAGTTTGAGAATCCACACTGCCGTTATTAAAATGTTAGTTAGATAGAGTTACATAGAGGGAAGGAACGGACTATGCATAAAATAGACAACTGATCATCACCTCTTGAGAGTGCTAAACTTGGAACATGCCCCCTGGGATAAAGCACTGAGCAATTGTGTAATGATAGGTAGGTACTTGTTCATGTGTTCCCCTCTTTTATTTTACTGAATTAACACTTGGCGAGCTTCCCACTTTGTGTTCTTGAACTGTCCTTGTTTCTGATTGCGGCCCTTTCATAGTGAACTGTGCTCCTTTGTTTATCATGATTCAATCACTATTGAAACCCTAGGGCTTGCTTTGCAATACATCTTTTGCTGATTACGTCTTTGAAACTCATTCTCAAAACGAAGTTCGGGTTTTCTTAATGAAAACACGACCAAATCTCTGGGAAATCCAGCATTTTGATCTTGATGAACCTGACAGCAATTCTCTGTGAAGAACCCTAGCTGCTTGTCATATTTTCACACACTCAAAACACAGTTACAGTAAACAAAGAAACAAACGCAATCAAAACAACAATCCTCACAGACTCAGAGGCGCCCAGAAGCAGGCAAGTGGTAAATGTGAAATGCAAGTTTCTGCCTTTGCACTCAGTTGCACTCAGTTTTATCTCCCCTTCCTTTCCCATTTTCCTCCTCTTTCTGTTCCTTCATCGGTTGCCTCTTCCCTGACTATTTTTTCTTTGTTGTGTCCTGTTGCTTTTCTTTTTGCTGTTTCTTTACCATTTGCTGCACGGTTTTCCTCTTCAGCTTCCGCAGTTTTTTCGTCTTCCTTTTCCGTCTTTTCTCTTCGTTTTGAACCATCCAAAGCAGGAATAAATCTGCAATCTAGAATGAGACAAAACAGGTCACACGCACACACACGCATGCATATATATATACAATTATATACACATACATGCATACGTACGTATGTACGTACGTACGTACGTACGTATGTATGTATGTCTGTCTGTCTGTATGTATGTATGTGTGGTACAATATATATATATATATACATATACATATTACATTTAAGTACCCACTGGCCATATAATATACATATCTCCACGATCACGATGCTTTGTATTATACGTGTGCATTGAAACACGTGCTGAATAGTGCCATGCACACCATGGGCACTGGGCACTTTGAGCACCGGCTTGAAGAAAAAAATATATGTAATTTGATATAATATTATAAAATGATGTCAAGGAATCATAGCTATTTTGCACAACACTGTTGCTTGCACCTCCTTCTCATATATATATATATGGTATGTATCTCTGTTCCTGCACTGTCTGTACGTCCTGTCATCAACGGTTTTTGTTGCGCGATTTTCATACGGCCCATTGACGTCGCGGAATTTCCTGCGGTATTTCCCCTATGGATTTTGGTCTAAAACTGGCTCAGGGTCCCCACGGCCAGGCTCACACATCTGGATGGTGAAGGGAGCGGCCACCTTTTTTTGGCGATGGATGGGGGCCTGGAGCTGAGAACATGTGGAGAACATGTGGGGAAAAATACGGGATGGCCAAAATGGGGCCCCCAGTGATGTTTGTTGGTTCATAAACCATAACAAAAGCCCTATTAACTGTAAACTAATATCTAAGATCTACCATAAACCATAGTTTAGTTAAGCTACTTATAAGGCAACTTAGCTATCTTGGGGGCCCCATCCTGTATGGAGTTCGAATCATTTCATTAGTCACTTTAAGTGAGAATTTCAACATGAGCATTGGTTGAAAAGTAGGGATTCAAGCCGCCAGCCGCCAAGGAAAACGACAGGTCTCCGTTGCTGCGACTTTTTTTTGTGTGGAACATCTGGGTGGCTTTCCCACAGTCACCATTTGGTGACTAGCTAAAAGTGGGGCACCCAAGAAAAAATCCCATGCTTTTAAGACACACCTTTTTTTCCCCCTTTTCCCCAATGTTCAAAACAGATACCCTCTTGTAAACTAACATAGCTATTGAAAATGACAATTTATTCAATTTATAGTTGATTTACCCATTAAAAATTGTGATTTTCCATAGTTATGTTAGTTTACCAGAGGGTACTGTAGCATTTTTGTAGCATCCTCCTTTGTTTTGGACCAAACCCGGCCCTGGAACATGCCCCGTTCCATGGTCGGCCTCTGCGGGGTTCACATGTCTGAAAGTCTGAAGTAAGGGCCTGCCAGCCTCACGATGGTGATCGTGCCTCAGAGGTGGAGATCGCGGTTCAAAACTCATGGCAAGTTGGAAAATCCCCCCACTCAACGGAGGTTTAGTGGGCCAACTATAGGAAAAACCCATAGAAAATATGAAAAAAAACAGTATAGATGGAGGTTTATAGCTGGGAAAATCATCCATGGGGATTCAGCCAACCATGTTCGATTACCGGAGGCTACTGGGTGTTTAGAAGATTACACCCCCAATGGGAATAGAATCGCACAACAAACATCAACAAACGACCATCACTATTGGGACTTTCAACACAGCTCAAATGGATTTCAAGGGTGTTCACAATCACAAGGGGAGGGGCTAGATACCAAGAAAGACCTCGTCAAAAAAAAAATGTTATGTTTCGGGTGTACCTCCCCATGTTTGGTGGTGATACCTGGCCTGGTTCTTTCCGATCCACATACCATCTGCCGAAGTTCCCACTTCTTGTTGGTTGCCCTATGGGACAAAAAATGGCATCATAGGAAATCCACCAGTTGAAGATAAGTCTTTGCCTCTTAAATGAAATGATGAATCATATGATGACAAACCACCATGGTCTGCAAGTCTGCACGGTATTTGCATGCAGCGGTCGAAATCGACAGTTGCCATGGATTCCTAATCATATCAGTGCCTCCAATTTCAAATAGACTCCCGGGCACCCAGTTCAAACACAATGCGTTTCATCGTCCCAAAAACACTTGGCCCTTAGAAGGGAGATATTCTTGGCGAAGCGGCACACCCAAGCCGTGTCCAGCTGACATATGCAGAACTTTCAGAATATCTTTGCATACACATGTTACCTATCTACATACATTGGAAAAGAAAAAACACGTGTCACATACATATTAAAATAAATATTAGCATAACTATTATATCATACATATTTATAGACACGCACACGCACACAGACACACACACATGTATATATATATACACATATATATCTATATACACATATATATCTATATACACACATATATATATATATATATATATATATATATATTTATATGCAGTAATGTGGGTAAAACAATGCCATAAACCATCCCCCAGTCATCACCATTTTTGTAGGTGCTATAAACTTTATAAACCATCAGAAATGGGGTGGTTCATTGTTTTACCCACATGATTCCTTTTTTTTTTGATGCCTAGTCGAGCCGCGGAAAGACCTCGGGCAGCTCCGGGTACGGCTGCGCGGCTGTCACGGCCAGGGCGGTCACGGAACAGATGAAGACCACCAGAGCTGTGCCTGGAAAGGCGAGGTTTCAAGCCCTGAAGATATCTACCATCTGGTTATGACTGACAGTTTGCCATGGAAAGATCCACCATGCTATTAATAGGTAAACCATCTATTTCTATGGGCCATGGCTTCCATGGCTATGTTAAATAACCAGAGGGTATATACCCTAAGGATCCCTAAGGTAAACATAGGCAAACATAGATGTGGTTTTGAACCCATGGTCATATCATCTACTAAATTACTAAGGTAAACACATGTAAACTAACATAGATTCTGGTTTTAAAGCCATGGGTTTTCTTGGGACAATGATCTCCAAATAGTCCGTGGGTATTTTCCACATCTTTCTGAGTCAGTTTCCGGGATCATCATCCCATTTCTACGGGATAGAAAATGCTATTCGACGAAACCATCAAACCATTTTACCCGGCCTGGTAAACTAACATAGCTATTGAAAATGGCCATTTATAGTGGATTTTCCCATTAAAAATGGTGATTTTCCATAGTTATGTTAGTTTACCAGAGGGTATCATATTTTATCACTGGTTGCCCATGAAATATCCCCATTATATTAACCCATGTTTGTGAAATTCCCATAAACTGACAAAAAAAACATGACGTGTTCCATGGTTTTTCAAGTTGGACTGGATTGACCCAAATTGGGGGATGGTGATGACAATCATCATCAATCCATTTTCATAGGGAATCAATGGCATGGGATGGACGTCAAGTCAGATATCACACTCAGTTGGGCAGATATCTCATTCCCATGATGAATTCCCATTCGTTATCGTTGTTCAATCGAGTTAAATCCAATGTTTTCCCAACATTAAACATTGCCATTGAACACAATAAATGTTCATAGCATTCCTCTGAACATTCCATTGTGCAATTTAAATACATTCCCGTTACATTGCATCTTGGAATATAATTTAATAATGTTTGAACATTCATGGGAATATAATGGAATTACTTGGAATTACCATGTAGATCCATGTGGTATATTCCCATTATTATACTCCCATTGTATAGCCATTCTATCTCCATGAAATGGCTGTATTCCATCAATAAAACACTTAAATCATCTTAAATCCATCTAAATCCGCATTTCTTAGTCCCCACTATGTCACTTGACCCCAGAACACATGGCACATCGACATAGGCCTGCCAACAAGGGCTTGGGCCGGCGAAGCAGCAGCATGATCTTGGAAGCCTCCGTTTGGGCAGAAATTCACTGAACAATGACTGAAAATGATGGAACATGAGGATTTGAATTCTCAAAACTTGGGTTCAACCATATGATACCAAAAATTGCGAACCCTTAAAACTTGGGCTGAAGTGATTCAACCATCAAACATAAGGAAATTTTAGGAAGCCTCTGGTAATCAAACATGACTAGCTGGAAAATCCCGTTAGTAAATGATGGATAGATATGTTCCATCGCACATGGGGTGGCCATTGGATGCCCCAAGTGCTCAGAAATGACATGTGGGTGATTTGAAAAGTAGTGATGTTAGAACATAGAGGGTAGGCCAAAGTGAATCATCTCAAGTCTTCTCATATTCTTCTCATATACTAAATGGGCGACATCAGAACGGCGTGAAAAACATCCTTGGGTAATGATTGTAATGCAACCAACCGGATGAAATGTGGTTGGACACATGAAGACATGTAATGCAGTCCGGCAATGATCGAATTCAAATCGAATTCACCCAAATAGATTCAAATAATATAACATGCTCTTGACTGCAAACATCATCCGAAATATAAACAAAGTGTTTCGCACAGAATGGGCACATCGGAATTTTTTAATACTTTCCGAGCACACTTCATCCGCCCCACAGTTGTCAGAACGTATTGAAACCCATGCCTTTAGTTTTTAATACCGGTCATTCGGATTGGATACGATTGGTAGATTCTCCTGTGCTCATGTTTTTTTGCGGACAACCATTACATATCACAGTAAGAACGTATGGAGGATTATGCAGGGGAAATCTGGTGAGCCGAAGCTGTGAGATCCCTTGAGTTGATTCCGAACCCCCGGGCATCCGCACCAACATTTCCCAATTCGGCTTGACGTGTGCGGGCTCGAGCACCATGACCACCCTGCCAAGAAACGAAGAATCCATGGATTCTGGGATTCCAGGGGGGTTAGTAAGAAGATGACATATGAAATGTTGGATGGTCTCAGTCACATCCATGTGTCACATATATGTATACATACTACCTACCTACCTACCTATCTATCTACCTACCTACCTACCTGCCTACCTACCTACCTATCTTATTTTATCTTATTTTATCTTATCTTATCTTATCTATCTGATCTGTCTTATCTATCTTATCTATCTTATCTATCTTATCTATCTATCTATCTATCTATCTATCTACCTATCTATCTACCTACCTACCTGCCTACCTACCTACCTATCTTATCTTATCTTATCTTATATATCTTATCTTATCTATCTTATCTGTCTTATCTATCTTATCTATCTTATCTATCTTATCTATCTTATCTATCTTATCTATCTATCTATCTATCTATCTACCTATCTACCTACCTACCTGCCTACCTACCTACCTATCTTATCTTATCTTATCTTATATATCTTATCTTATATATCTTATCTTATATATCTTATCTTATATATCTTATCTTAAATATCTTATCTTATATATCTTATCTTATCTATCTTATCTATCTTATCTATCTTATCTATCTTATCTATCTTATCTTATCTATCTATCTATCTATCTATCTATCTACCTACCTACATATCCATCTATCTATCTATCTATCTATCTATCTAACTAATCTAATCTAATCTAATCTAATCTATCTATCTATCTATCTATCTTATCTATCTATATATCTATCTTTCTATCTATCTAATCTATCTAATCTATCTAATCTATCTAATCTATCTAATCTATCTAATCTATCTAATCTATCTAAGCTATCTAATCTATCTAATCTATCTAATCTATCTAATCTATCTAATCTATCTATCTATCTATCGATCTATCGATCTATCGATCTGTCTATCTGTCTATCTATCTATCTATCTGTCTGTCTGTCTGTCTATCTATCTATCTATCTATCTATCTAATCTATCTAATCTATCTAATCTACTAATCTACTAATCTACTAATCTACTAATCTACTAATCTATCTATCTATCTATCTATGCAATTTATCCATCCATCGATTCATCTATCTTTTCTTATCTTTCTATCTATAATTCTATACATTTTTGCGGCCTGGCTCTACGTCAGCATCCTGATCAACATAGGGCCAGGCCTGGGAGACATGCGTCGCAAACATGGTCGTAGGTATACTTCATGCCTGGCGCGGGATCTGCGCTGATTGTAGCGGGGGGGAAAGTTATGGAAAGTTCACTGGTGTTGATGAATGTTGATGATCATTTAAGTGGAGGTTGATACAGTCACATAGAAACTGTTTAAAATGCCCATTGATTCTAGAATGTTCTAGATCTACATTGTTTAAATATATAACTATATATATATTTATTTATTTATATATATAACTGTATATATATATATATATATATATAACTGTATGTGTGTGTGTGTGTGGGTGGGGGCAACCCCTGTTCCGAAGGGCTTTCATCACATGTCCAATTTTTAGTTACAGTTCCCAATTTACAAGCAGGGGCACACGGCATCCTTGACCCACCGTGTGCAACGAAGCTACGGTCTT
>Ga0126342_10022686_pt1 | contig 10335 bp, 10 predicted proteins | sample Cyp1metagenome_FD_92528 | JGI IMG/M metagenome (GOLD analysis project Ga0126342, IMG submission 92528) | Coral microbial communities from Lord Howe Island, Old Settlement Bay, Australia - Cyphastrea 1 metagenome | ecosystem: Host-associated > Invertebrates > Cnidaria > Coral ... | reverse complement strand
TTATAGACACTCGTGTTTTTTGGGTGTTTTTGGTGGGTTTATATATTTTTTGATTTTATAGATCATTAATCATGGTGGTATGGGTGTTTTTTTGATTTTTTAGAGGTGCCACAGGGGGGGGGGGGCTGGGTACCACCATTTTATGCACTATAAAATCAGGGTCCCTTGGGTACCCCCCGATTCCCGAAGGGGGATGTATATACCAACAGAATCACGCAAAACTAAACTCAACATGGTTGCATGGATCCATTGCATGCGACTTCCAGCGTGAGAAGTGTGAGAAGTGGTGCTTGGAGGTTCCCACTTCATATGGGGAGGAAACTGTCAAGCCAAAAACGTTAAGGGAAATATAATGGGATTAATGATGTAAATCATGGACTATGTATCTATGTACACATATATATATATAACCGACTAAATTAATGATTGACATGGGTGTAAATGGCCAGAAGTATGGGGCCAATATAAATGGCCAGAAGTATGTGGCCAATATCCCAGCTTACGGGGGTTTGTTTCTCCAGGTAGGGATCGCTAGAGGGGCGGATACACCCTGGTACTGTTGGTTGAGGATTAATTTAAGAATGTCGATGTCACGTTTTTTTGCTTGCATCAAAGGTGATGCGGGATATATGGGAATTTTTGAGTGGATATAACTGATGAATGATGGTTGGGATTAAACTACCCTTCATATATTGCGGATTATCATTATCCATGAGCTGGGAATCCCTTTATCAACCAGGCAGTATAAGACGGGATGACGCAACGCGGGTTTCGCAATTTGCGCCCTAAGTGTCCAGAATCCAGATTGTAGAAGACACGAACAACCTGAGCCAGTTGCGTACAGCTGCACATCTGCTGATGGAGATGTAGGCCTGCAGAGAATAGGGATATCACGGTGATATATATATAAATGTACCATATGCATACCAATTTTGAATGTATTTGAATTTGTGTGTATATATATATTATATAGAAATATACGTGTGTATATATAAATATATATATATATAACAAATATGAATATTTACAGTGTCAACCCCGGATCAATAATCCCCGGTTGATCAATCAGGGGTGTTTCCCCCAAACAATGATTATTAGCTACTTAATTTGATTACTTCAGCCCCCTGCTTTAAACAGCTTAGGGTGCTACTAATCCAACGTTGGGATTACCCCAAAAAATATGTTTAAGGGAACACAGGCTGAAGATTTCAATCCCATGCTTGCCTTGAATGGCTAACACTAACTTTTTTGGGCCTCCAATCCATTCCCTTGTTTAAAGGGGGCATGGTATGAGTATGGTTAAAAAGACCAAGTGTAACATATAATATAACATATTTATATATATGTGTTTTTATGTAGATATCAAAAGCTAACATCATACCTGTAGTTTTTGTTAGTAGAATTTCATATTGCTTGTGGTTTTTATACCATGAAGGCCTTGCGCACTTTTTTGCTGCATGTGGTTTTTGTAATTGTTACTCAGGCTTAAGCACGTAACGAGGTATAGCTGTCTCCCGCACCTAATCTGATGATGCAGTTGTTCTTGTTTTTCTCACAGTAGCAGCGAAGAAGAACCAGTTGGAAACAAACGAAAGCAACTACAAGAAGCGGTCATGAGAGGCTTGACATTAGAAACAAGGCATTGAAAGTTACGACTCGGTGTCGCGATTATGTTTGAGAATGTTGTGTGAAAATTTGGCACTAAAGTTTCCCAAGGGTTTAATTTACTTGGGAGGAAATAGCGGCTACCTACTTTTTCCCATATAGATAACTTATTACTCATTGTGTTTTTTTTGCACGGCATAAATTGAAAAAAACATTGTTGAGATTGTCGCTAAAACAACAAGGTCCTACACACGGCCTTCCAGGGCAGGTCGATGAGGTACAGGACCGAAACACCCATCGTCGAATGTAAACAGGTGGTTTCTTCCATTCTTCAACTACGCAAGGGCCTGATTTTTTTTTGGTGTTTTTTTTCACGTACCTTATCCTTATCGATTTTTTCATATTAAAAAAAAAGGATGTTGGATTGAGGTTGGCGTGACGTATGGATGCCCCAATAAAAGGTGAAACGGTGAATCAACATTTTTTGATTTTGTGTTATCTCCGTATGTCATGTTTCAAAACGGTTCTGGGAGTTGTTTCAAATCTAGACTTATATATATATATACTGTTTATAGCTGTCATTACTTGTAACGTCAAAATGCCTGGACTGTAAAGGTTTCCAGAATGGTTTCTGTATATGATTAGTCATTTTGTTCCTAACTCAACATACTAAGCGCTCTTTTGGGCACTGCTCATTTGGCGCCGCGGGGTGCTGTTTTCGGTGTTTCAAGAACCTGGTTTTTCCCAGCTGCCTCACGCCTCAGAATCACTCTCGCGGCCTCACGGTGTGTCGATACTCCCAGCACTTTGATGAAATTGTCTCATCCTCAGCAACTTCCGCAGCCTCAGCGCAGTCTGAAAAACCTGGGGCATGAAATTTAATGCTGCAGCAAATTGATCAAACCATGTCAGATTCCGGCATTTTATTGCAAAGTATTCAATTTTTTCCCAATGAGAAATCTACTGTTTGGGGAATCTATTGGGAAGATGTTTTATTTGCTTGGCGATTCCTTAAGCAAATCCAAGAATTAGATGTGTTTTCATATTGTTGGGGTCAGGACCTTTGACCATCGGTTGACGCATCGGAGGGTTCCGCAGGGTTGGATCCGCAGTACATATATGTTAGGGAACATACCATTATTTAAATAACTTATAGCTATGGAAACTCACCGTGTTTCATAGGTAGATCATCATAAATCATCCACACATGAGCCATTTTCCAAAGCTGTTGTAAAAAAACAGAGGGTAATCGAAGGGTGGTATTGCAAAAGTAACATGGCTATGGGTCTATAAGTGCCAGTCTTGAGGGTGTGAACATCCATTTACCAGTGTTTTTTGAGTTCGCCAAGGGTACTGGGTTTTGACTTTCGACCCATCCCCACAATTCAATATCCGTTACCTGTGAGATAGGTAATTGCCGTTTGATTTTTCCAAACATTGGTTTGGCGGATTATTGATCACTATAGTTAAAACTATATATATATATATAATTTCATAGTATCCCTACCAGATTTTGCAACTACCATAAGATTCCCACCATATTCACACAAGAAATCATCATGTTTTCTCAATAAAGCCGTATTAGTTCCAACTTGTCATGGTCGCAATCCCTGCACAATGGGATCCCCCAGTTGTAAGTTGGTTTTTAAACATCAGGGAACGGCGCTGAGAGGCGCATGGTACTTCTAAGACTCTCTGCTTCCCCTTGAAAACACGCATCGATGCCTAGTTGCCCCCTTTTCCTCAACTCTAAAAACTACTTTCATCCGTAGAAAACCACGTCTGAATGCGAAACAATTTACTGATGGCGACCAACTTCTGTAAATTCGAGCACCACACAATGTGTTTACCTAGAACCAAAACAGCAAAAAATGATCAAGAAACAAACCAAACAACCAGGCGCCCTGCAGTGACGCTGGCAACTATATGTATATTAATATATAATATATTCTATAGACTTTAGTTGCTGTAGTTACAAACCAACTAAGCTGCCTAGGGGGCCAACCTTGCAGTAACCCCTTAAAAGATAGAACCATACTTTATAATTTTTAGTATCATTTTTTTCTACATGTGTATTGGGGTTCCTGTAGCCAACCAACATAATTTCTCAGTGATTTATGATGGGTACAGGTTTGCTTACCGGTTATAAGTCAGTAAGTCAATCCATTTATGGTCCATGATCCAGTTGAATCCATCAAAATTCACCATGAAGAAAGGGCTAAGTCGCTGCATTTTCCTTAGTGACTTCAGCACTTTCCCATGGTTTTCCCATGGTTTTCCCATGGTTTTCCCATGGTTTTCCCATGGTTTTCCGATGGTTTTGGCTAAACGGTGCCAGTTTTTTTTTTTTTTTAGGCTCCATCCCTGCATCTCTCCGCGGTGGACTTCCTAACATCGCCGGAATCTGGGCTGCAACCGCCACCGGGGCCGCAGCCGGTTGGGATCAATTGGGGTGATCTACAAAACTGGTAAACATAGAAAAAATGATGAAAAATCACTATGTTTCATGGGAAAATCAACTATTTCGACTGGGCCATTGAAACAGTTATGGAAAATTATACTGGTTGGTGGTGACTGGAACCATGGAATTTTCCTGGGTAATCTATGGTTAATCTATGGTTAATAATGGTTAATAATTGGAATAACAATATATTTGGTTGGTGGTTTGGAACATTTATTTTTCCATATATATATATATATATTGGGAATGTCATCCTCCCAACTGACGAACTCCTATTTTTCAGAGGGGTCGAAACCACCAACCAGAAAAGATTGCCCATTTACAGATAGTAAAAACAGTACCTATCAAGTGGTAGCGATTCGAAGCCAGTTGGGTATCCATGTTGACGATCTTTCATGGCCAGTGGGAGCTACGGATAAAGTTTCCTAAACAAAAGAGTAGATACACTATGACACAATGAAGTTAAAAAATCAGGTTCAAACTTAGGTGACTAGGATAGTCAGAGATAAGATTGCACAAATGCGCAATCATGCGCTAAAAATCGATCCCACTTGGTCATCCACTGGCTCCATGGCTGATGATTGGTCTTGGGAGTCAAAAGGGGCGTCCCCATTTGAATCTCTGAGTTTTATGCGTTGTTTTATCTTCACCATAGCTAAGTTGTGTTTACAACAACACCTAAATAGGGTTTTATTGGAAGTTGTAGATATGTTGAACTAGTTCATGGGGTCTTTAAACCAATACTGTAAACATATCCAGTGACAATCAATGACATATTAGGGAAATCCATGGACATCGGGTGCAGGGAAGCGCAAACGCTCAGGAGTTGCGGCGCTTCGGTGCCGGGACTGAGAGTCCGGAGTGCCTTGGACGGGACTATGGAGCTGAGATGAGAACTAGCAGAGGAATAGATTCTGGGGATCTAACTAGCAATATTAGGGGATTGATAGATTATTTATCTGATCAAAAAAGTGATGTTGTTAGCTAAGTTCAGGTATAACATCATACAACTAGGATAACCTGTGTTTATGGTACTGCTAGGTCCGCTAGGTCAGGTGTTTTTATCACAACTTCTTCGGCCCCCGGGCTGGTCACCTTCATGGGACGTCTGATCACCATCAGACTCAGAGCATGAGGAATTTTGAGGCAGGTACCTCTGGTAAACAAATTGAACATGTTCAATAACTGGTTGGAAATTTCCTGGGTAATCTATGGTTAATCTATGGTTAATCATGGTTAATTAATTGGAATAACAATATATCTGGTTGGTGGTTCGGAACCATGGATTTTTTTTGATTTTCCATATATTGGTAAGGATCATCCCAACTGACTTTCATATTTTTCAAGATGGTTAAAACCACCAACCAGATGCTCATTAAAATAACATGAATGTCTAGTTGATTTACCAATATTGAACATGTAATGTTCAAATTTTCGTTTGAACACGGTAAACTAACGTGTCTGGTAAACTAACATGTCTAATGTGCTTAAAACAGCCATTTTCCATAGCTATGTTAAATTACCACAGGGTACTCTGTTACATGGTTGGCTGTTTTTTTTTTTTTTTTTGGGTAGTTGATTTGCCTTGGAAGGTGCAGTTTGACTCAGTTGATAACATTATTCATACGTTCTCCCTTTCTCCCATGTTTATTGGTGAAGATCAGTTTGTTCCACGTCGTTATAGGTGCCGTGTATAGCCGTGCTGTTGCCTAAACAAATCCACTTCTGACAATCCTTTGGTCTGGTTTGTCTATCTTAGTGCCCAGGAGTATACCCAATGTTTGAATGGTTTTGATCATGGTTCTGTCCAAAACTGTCCCAACTTTGAGGAACATTTCCAAAATGCCCGTTTTGTTTTTTCCCCCTTTCCTCCATTCCTCCATTATTTGCTGGCACTTTTGTTGGGCTAAAAGTCAGCCCAACAAAAATCGGGTGAACCTCCACCCCAGGTTGGCCCACAAATGTCTTGGGCAGTTTGGTTTGCCCGGGACGCCCGTATTGGGCATACGGAAAGGATGTCTTTTTTTTTGGGAGGAAGCGAGGTTCCGAAACGACCAGAGAGGCAACACCTGAAACCTCACTTGGAAAAAAAATCTATCGGATAGGCCCAGGAAATGTTCAATACATCCTTGGTGTTTGTTTGACCACAAAAACATAGCTATTGAAAATGGCCATTTATAGTGAGTTTTCCCATTAAAAAATGTGATTTTCCATAGTTATGTTAGTTTACCAGAGGGTAGATCGTCCATTTTACGTTTCTGTATTGACTCACTGTAGGGTGAAACCAATATCTTCAAGGATTGCAAATTTACCGCAGACCCTCTGGCCAACGAACCTGACTAATTATGGAACTTCACCTGCGAAAAATATATGGTCTTCGAGTCTTAAAAGGTATTTGCAAGATTTGTTGTACTCTAACTTTGACACGCAGTCCCTATTCGATAAAGAGTGGCAGATTTTTTTCCTATTGTATATTGGCATTATATTGGCATTTGTTTGGGTTTCATTAAGTTTTCATGATACACGCAAGATAGAAGTGGTATGAAGTGGTTACCGGTTGGTTCTTTCAACTACGTTTGATGTTCAACCATTTCAAATGCCTGAAAAAAAGACGGAAAACATGTCATCATCTTCCCCACTTGTTTTACTGGCCCATCACCTATAAATCCACATGTTTCTTGCTTCAACCACCATGTCTTATGGTTTTCTCATGGTTTTCCTATGTTTACAGGAGGGTGCCCCCCACTTATTAGTTGGTTTATAATACCATCTAAATATAGTTTTGAGATGTTTTAAGTATCATAATTGTTATAACATATTTATGTTCACCAACTTATCTAACAAACTGGGGCCCCATCCTGTCACCATTGTTCCTTCACCATCCGTAGTCATCACCGGTGTCACCGCGCGTTTTCACCGCCTTGGATCAGCTCCAAGGCCATCGCATGCGCATCGACGTCCCATGGAGCAACTCTCGGGTGGACAGAAGGCGACTCAACCCCTGGCAGTGCCCTGCAGTGCCCTGGCCCTGGCCTAACAGATCCTAACAGTTACTGGGATGAACTAAGTCCTATAACTAGTTGGGAACGGCGCTAAGAGGCGCCTGGTGGTTTTAAGGGGGTTTGCGAGCACTTCCCAATGTAACTGCATAGCTAGTTGCTTATATATCAAGAAATAATCCCAGTTATAACTGTTAAGGGCTATAACTGTGGAATTGTCGTGGAGCCGTAGGAGGAGTTATGTTTGACAAATGCTGCTAATTTATGCTTTTATGCTGGTTTTAAACCAGGTATTTTCTGATATTTTCTTGGGATATACCATGGTATACGCATGCATTTGATTTGTTTTTACAGATAGCTATTGAACATGAAACATTTTTAGCTGATTTACCTGTCAAGAATGTTGATTTTCCATAGGTAGTGTTAAATTACCAGAGGGCATTGGTGTATCACTTAGATTGACTCTCAAAATTTGGAACCACTTAAAATCCCATGGTTTATCATCTTCCAAATTGAAATTGACATGAATTGGGTCCAACATCTTGAAACAGACTCTAATATGTCTTTGCAGAGGAATGTCCCTTCAAACCACCATGAAGTTACCAGGTCTGGATTTGCGGTCTGAATGATGTCATTTTTTGTACAAGGTGGGGCCGCTGAAAGATTAGCTGAGTTGGTTTATGACTCCAATTTCACCATGGTTCATAGGGGATATACCTGTTCTGGTTGGTGGTTTGGAACATGATTTTTTTTCCATATATTGGGAATAATCATCCCAACTGACTTTCATATTTTTCAGAGAGGTTGAAGCCACCCACCAGTATTACACTTAATGCTTTTCTTAACCAGCAAGCAGAAATCAATGGGCAGGCCTACCTTGAAGCAATGTTTTTTTTTTGATGTTCTATACATGTCACCTGTATATATATATATGTATATATATATATATTAATCATCAACTATCAATAGCTTATACTTAATCATCTATACTTATACTATGGGAATATAAGTTTATAGTTACACTATAGTTGTAGTTATAGTTATACTATATTTACCCATATGCTCCATGTATGAAATATTTACCAACATTTGCCCCATAAATGACCCACATGTAGGTACATATACCAGCACCATGGAGCATATGGGTTATACTATGTTAATAACTGCCATGAAAACATTCGCTAGTCACATTCCTCTGACATGGGAATTCCTGGCATTTTTCACCGATGACAAGGCGCGGGTGTGCTTTGCCAGCATCACTTGCAGGTGCCGCGCGCTCGCACGCGTGGGTGGTGCCCCAGGATTAACTAAGTTGGTGCAAATCACCAAGCCCTTCATCAACAATAACTGTCCGATTGGTGATTTGTGATAGCTAAGTTTGCTAGGGTTAATAACTCTAGGATTTATAGGTGGTTTGAGATTTGTGATAGCTAAGTGCACTATCTGGTTTATGGTGGATATATCTTAGTTGACATGCCTATACGCCAACTCGTAGCTCTGTTGCAGCACATGGTGCCAGTGGAAGTCCCCTATGCTTCATGTTAAACACGACATTCATCTACACGTGGGGATGTTTGATTGCCGAAATTGCGAGAGGGAAGGTTGGAATCATAATGACTTCACTTGCTGATGCAAATACGAATGAATGGATGTGAATTGTGCTTTGTATATGGAGAAGCTCTCCAGAAGTTTCACCCAGCCAGGTTGGTGAAATATGTGTAAGTTCAGATTGATGGTTTGGCATTTGGGGTCTCCAAAAAGATCATATTTTTTGGCAGGCAGTGGATATGCTGTCCACACATTTTGCACCCAGCAGCTTGTCACTGATTTCTAGTGCTGATCAGCGAGATGAAAGAGGATATCGCGGAACCCTTAACACGCCGACATACGCCGACGCATTTTTTTAAGGAACCTAAGAGAAGATTGCCATAGAAATAGTGGATTTACCTATTGAAAATGGTGGATCTTTCCATAGTTACGTAAAAATTGCCATTTATAGTTGATTTACCCATTAAAAATTAAACAACGCTTTCATCCATGATTAACTGATAATCAAACACCGCTTTCATCTTTCATCCATGATTCAATGAGCAAATATGATTAATATCAAGTGACCGGGTCGGGGTACTGCATTTGCCTAGCAAAACCCAATATGTTTAAGTCTCATTCTGGGAACATCCATCTCATCCAGGTCAAGGATGACTCCGGGTGCCATCGGTGCATCCACCAAATAGGAATCGGCATTGGCAATACGTACTTTGTTCAAAATGGTCCCCCCTAGGTAAATCCGAGAAAGAGGCAAAGTCTATTGTATCCATACAACATATACAACCCCTTCCAGGTCCTGTGATCTGAGGAACATCAACAATTGAAAGCACTTAAAAGTTCAGGAATCATCCCAGCTCATGGAAAGCTCACAAGGGTCCTTTTGGGCATCTCCCCCAGGCGGTAACGTATGGTTTTTGGGGTTGATCTCACCAGCTGTTAGATTTCCATGAGTCACTGAGACATTGGTTTCTTTGAAAACAGACTCTCAGAGTGCTGTACCCCAACTGGTTGTTTCTTTGGAACATGAAGTTTAGGACATTTTTAGCACTTTTAGAAGTACTTTCAAAAAAAAACTTGGAAATATGGTTCCCTCTGTTTAGAAAATGTATGCCCTAGTCACTGATGGTAAATCGATGTAAATCGTCACCTTCCCTCTTTTAGAAGTGCCAATCTTGGGGCCCCCATTCATCCCCCCAAAGGTGGGCTGCCGTCGAAAGATCGTATGGTTTAGTAAGCCACTTAATCAAAAGATCGTATGGTTCTATATATCCCATTATATCACTATTATATCACCATTATATCCAAAACATGTTGATGTTTATAAATGTATAAATTAAATCACTTCTATGGTCATTATATCCTCATTGTGTTTGAACTATATCACTTTATTATATCACTTCCATGGTTGCAAATCCGCATGTTCCGCGGTTAAACCCATTTGAACCATGAACCCTCATATTTGATGGTTATATAATGTTTTAATGTTATATATAATATATAATTCCATATTAATCCCAAGAATTCCTTTGTCCTGCTCAGAAAACCGGAGATTCTGATTCTGGATGAACCGTTCGCCTCCCCAGCGCTCTTCTATGCTCTGACCAATGACCTACGGAGCTGGATCAATAATGATATAATGAATGTATACCAGTCGCATGCTGGACATATCATATGTTATTTTATATATTCTATATAATACATATATAATCATATATATATATA
>Ga0126342_10022685_pt1 | contig 10336 bp, 10 predicted proteins | sample Cyp1metagenome_FD_92528 | JGI IMG/M metagenome (GOLD analysis project Ga0126342, IMG submission 92528) | Coral microbial communities from Lord Howe Island, Old Settlement Bay, Australia - Cyphastrea 1 metagenome | ecosystem: Host-associated > Invertebrates > Cnidaria > Coral ... | reverse complement strand
TTGAAAATGGGTACAACTCGGGCAGTGAACAATGCCGACGGCGCAGTTCTCGAATGCCACCAACTGTTGAATAAGTCTAAAAGTAGGCGCCGGTTGGCATTGTCCAACCATTTTATCAATTCCATGGTTATTCCATCAGGACCAGGCTGTTTGTTGGGCTTTGCCCCCTTGATGGCTGCACATATCTCGTGGATTGTGAAACTCTCTGCGCTTGCTTCATTGCTATATACAATTTGGTTGGTATTTGCAACGTGCTCTAAAGGGTCGCTATTGTCTCTGCTCGTTTGGCCAGAGGGATATGTCTGCCATCCATGTTTTTCATTTTGATGTAATTAGGAACAAATTTCTTCTTCAAACCTTTGACAGCTTTCCATAATCCCTTTTTACCGAGTCCTGAGGATTTTCATTGAATTGTTCAATCGAATGTTCGTGCTTAAAATGGACCATATAAATAGATGATTTACCTGTTAGAAATGATGGATCTTTCCATAGTTATGCTAGTTTACCAGAGGGTACTGACTTTGATCACCATCATTAACCATCATTAACCATCATTAACCATCATTAACCATTATTATTCATCATTAATCACCAACTCATCAACTTCCGATCGAAAAAAACTTCCTCTCCTCGTTGCGTCAGCCCTGGATCCGTGCTCCGCTCCCGCAGCCAGCGCTGCTCTGCCAACTTCCGCGTCGCAGAACCTGGGGCCTTCGCAGGGCGGACACCCGGCTATTCTGGCTTTGCTTTGGGTTTTATCCATGTTGTACATGGATATATATATATATATACTGTGTATATATATGTATATATGTACACATATTAGGTGATGTACCTCTGTGTGTATATATATATACACATATTAGGTGATGTACCTGTATCTATATATACATACATACATACATACATTACATTACATTACATTACATTACATTACATTACATTACATTACATACATACATGTGGTAATATTTCGTGTATTTGCTTATATATAATATGTTGTACATATTTGAATATGTATATACATATACATAGTTGTAAATATATAATACAATCATATGTATGCGATCTATGTATATATATATATCACAACATGAAGCCATGTTCTACAATATATATATATATAACATAACTCTGCTGAAGAATTTCCCGTCATTCAATTCTGGGACTGGTTGGTGGCTGAGCCACCTGTTCCAAAAATATGAGCCAACTGAGGATCATCATCCCTCTTCAATCTTGGATTCAATATCGATATTGATATAATGTTTCTTGCGCTTATTGCACACACATATGTTCTTGAAAACGAAACATACCCTGCGGTATTCAAACGTGGCTAGCTGGAAACTCCCCCATTGAGTTTGTTGTTCTTCCCAGCTATAAACTCCGTTTAGCTCGGGGATTTCCCAGCCACGTTTGAAAAACCACGTTTGAAACCACCCACTCGGTGCCGCACCTCACCGGCCACTGGCCCAAATATCTCAGCCATCAATGGGTTGTTGCTACTCTCACCATGTCTCACCTGCACCGCCAGGGCGGGGAAAGCGGCCTCTGGAGAGGAAGAATTTGGATGAATTTGGAATGCTGTTGGACCTTGACAAACAAGTGGAATGTGGTTTCAATTCATCACATGTTCCTGTCAAAGCTCCTTTTTACTGGTGTAGATTCCACTGACCCCTCTTGTTGGAACGGCTCCGCCGGTGCTTCCACCCGCTCCATTCTGCCCGAAAAACGCGGTCCATGAACTGTGCTTCCCCCACCAGAAGGACGTGCAGTTCGCCCTTCTGCGCAAGTGCTGCACCAGCCATCGGAAAACACCGACGGCGCCGAGACTCGGTTGGGTTGATCCGGTTGATCCCATTAAGTGAGGTGGGAAATCCCACACGAAGTGACCAACATCTATACAAATCTCTGGTTTCCTGGTTCAAACCTTTAACCCATTGCCAGATCAGGATCAAAGAAATGAAGTTATTCTTCATGGATTCAAGTGCAATCATGTGCAATCCCTGGGAAAGCCTATGGGAAAGCCCATAAAGAAGCATTCTTTCGCTGCATAGCTTAGTTGTTGATGGAGGTATCCCAAGCGAGCTACACGTGATATCTCAAGTCAAAAGCTGCAAGCACTTCCTGCCGGACATCTGCAGTGTCTCATCCATACAGAAGCCATACAATAAAAACACCTTTCAAACTTTATCTATACCCTCTGGTAATCCAACGTTGCTGCGGAAACCACCTCTTGTTGATAGGTAAATCATCTACAAACGAGCAATTTTGCATGGCATTGCATGGCTATTTCTTAGATCCCCTACCCCGTAATCACCTCATCCCCTTGTTGGGCCACCAGCATTTCACAGGTTCTATGGTCAAAACATGGTGTATGTGTGGGATGGTCATCCATCCCAGGGAATCTATGGGTTGATGACCATCCCTCGACTTTACCCACGTTTTGATGGCACACATGTCCATCTCCCGCAGCACAACTTTGATCCACGAGACGAGTTTGATGCCGCCGGAAGTGATAGTGGCAGACAGTTTGGTCCACCGTCCCACCCAAATGAGCGAGCGGCACTTTGGAACATGGATGAGTCGCAACCAAACGGTAGTAGAAACATCTGGAAACATCATGAGTGAATAGCGCTTTTAAACATGCAAAAACATCTTCCAAAGCGACATCCCATCATCCAACCTTTTCAAAATGATCGTAATCTCAGCCATGCGGGAAAGGCCCCTCTTAGGTCACGTCTTGGACGTAGCCAGGAAGAAACATAGCCCAGCGGCACCAATTTTGGCAAGATCCAACCGTCACACGACTGCAGAAAACCTGGAAGATCACATTAAATCACCTATGAACTGCACCATACTCTGCTCAAATCTAGAAAAAAGCCCACCAAAATCACCAAACACCAGCTGAAGTCATCTAAAATCATCGAAATTCATCTGAAATCTTGGAAAAATGCCAGAAAAATATCAGCTAATCACCATAGCCATGAAAACTGGCTGAATCTCTGCCTGGTTTTCTCTCACAGAGCCACCTCCACAGCCACTTCCCATCGCACGGGCGAGTTGGTGTCAGAGGAGGCTTCGTATACCTGACCGATGTGTTCATCGCTCCCGGGAGATCATTGTGGGTTTCCATCAATGGGGGTACCCCAAGCTCGCTGGATGGGTTATTTCATGGAAAATCCCTATCTATAAATGGATGATGACTGGGGGTACCCCCATTTCAGGAAACCTCCATATAAACAATGGAAATATCAACAATACTCATGGGGATATATGGGGATATATATATAAACACTATGAATGGGGATATGGATGGTTAAGAACGGGAATACCATACCGGGTTGTGATCAATACTGGCAATTCATTGTGATAATACCCAATGGTTGGTGAGCACAATATGAATGGGGATATATAAACAATATAAACAACAACATGCATGGGGATATATGAATATGAACAATATTGAACAATATGACAGTTCAAGTGGCAAACATGGGCAGAGGTTGGAAAATCTTGAATGGGGATATATAATGATATATAAACCACAATTCAATTTGTATGTGTTGGTAACATTGGCAGTTGACAACAGGGATTTTGATTGGATTTCATCCAAGATGTGGTTGATTTAACCACCAAAACCGGGGACACCACACCGTGACACCAGCGGGTTCGTTCGCATCCCCGGTGATTGGTACCGCAGGCGAGATGACCGTGTCACCAGGGGTCCTGCTTATGGCTTACTTCATATCTCTGGTGCTAAAATGGCCTACAGTATGAACCAATTTGACAACATCCAGGTGAAGCCAAGTACAATACACATCAAAATCATGACGATTTCAGGCAACGCCACGTGGCATGCTGGAAAAACACACCGTAGTATTTATCACATTTGCTGCAAGGGTTGAACCCTTCGAGAGCCTGAAATGAAAAAAAAATGTCTGAAAAGTGGTTACCCTATATCATCTATGGCGTATCATCATGTTCTCATTGAATTGCCATCAAATAGTGCTAATATCTGCCGTATTGGACCCAATGTTTGACACAAACCCAACTTGAACATTGGATTGATTCTATTTGATTGCATAAATATATATATATGAGAGAGAGAGAACCAAAAAAGGTAATTATATAAAAATAATTTACCATTAGGGGAATATCATATGTTGTTTAAATATCTTTTTGGGAGTGCTGTGGAAAAAGGAAAATATCGAAAAGTCCCTTGTTGGATTTCTTTGACTTGGGGATCCCCAATGACTTGTGGGCATATCAATACCCTCATTTTTCTTGGTTAAATTCCACCATATTAACACCATATTGTACCTATATCATATCCGTTATAATATCCATTATCTCACCACATGTATGTTTTGTTTCAAACCATAAATGCTAATATCATATCCTTATCTTACCCCTGCTATGGGTTAGTAAAAACAAATCCCCAATATATTATATCCCAGTGTATTCCCATCATAATCACATCTTTATTGAAGTTCGACCATCTATATTCCCATATCTTCCCATATATCCAACATATCTTCCCATATCTTCCCATGTCTTCCCATATATCCAACATATCCACCATGTTTGATGGGTCCCCTAAGACCAGCCAAAAAGACGGCCCAGAGAAAACGCTGTTTAAGCACCACTTCGGAGTGCTATATATACTATATGTAATCTATATATTGTATACTGTATATACTGTATGTATACTGTAGATACTGTATATACTGTATATACTGTATATACTGTAGATACTGTATATACTGTAGATACTGTATATACTGTATATACTGTATATACTGAACATGTCAATACATATTATACATGTGAATACTACATCTACTTTATAATTCATATATATGCACATATTGCATATACTATATTCTATATTCTGTATATACTCTGCACACTTATATATTTCTCTATTTTCTATATAACACACTATACATACAAAAAAATCTACATCTACCATACAACTATATACAATACATTATATATACTACATAATACAATATATAGATATATACTTATATTATATATACTAACCATACAACCATACAACCACTTCCCCTCCCTTGGAGCGCCTCTTCTCGCGGAACCTGAAGCTCCAGCGGTGAGAGCCAGGAGGCCGCAGAGGCGGTGGCACGACCTTTGGTGCCTGGCGGAATATAGAAACAGATAGAAGATCTATACATTACATGTATTTTTTACTTATATGCATATTGTATACATATTGTATACATATTGTATACATATTGTATACATATTGTATACATATTGTATACATATATACAATATATCAGCAAATATATCTTGTGTATATAAACAACCTATATATATATAGGTATATCTGTATATAATCTATGTCCCCATTGATCACTAAAATCAAAGCCACCGACTCGGCGAGAAGAATCCCGGCCTTTCCCGCTGCCTTTCACTTGCTCCAGCTGGAAGTAGGACAAGGCCTTGCAATGCTGGGGCGATCCAAATTCCCTTACGGTACCATAGGTACCAATTTGGAATTGGAGGATAAAACCATGGAAATACGGATCCAGAATCCAGAAAAGATCCAGGACTCCCCGCAAAATGATGATCTCTCAAAACTGGGGACCCCCAGGGCCCCAAAAACATGGGTTTCCGACGTTTTCCTTCATGGAGATGACCAATTTTGGGTGATTTTGAGGTGCCCTCTGAAGGAATAACTGAAACTTCTCGTCGTTCCTGCAGAAAATATCACTTTGACCCGGTGAAAGCCATGGTTTTTCCTTGCCTCAAAACCCTGTCAATGGCTATGTTTGTACCAACACCTATTTACAGCCACATATCCTACATGTCATGTGCCTTTCAAATGACAGCAGCATTTGACCACTTCTTGGGCTTGCATTGACCCTGCATTACGACATCATCCTCAGCAGGTCGCCAACGAATATGGTTTTTTCTCAAAACATCCACCGTTTCAACATCATCTTCCCCACCAAATGGATCTAAATGGGACAAACCCAAACATCATATTGGGCGAAATGTATCCCGTTACATCCTTGCAAATCTGCATTATTGATATGATGTTCGTTCTATACCCCGAAAAACCTGGATAATTCAATACAAATTCACCGACCTGAAAAGTGCGGCCCATCTTTCATTCCGAAACGGCCCATGCCGGTGAGGTCGCAACACAAATCATCCAGATAAATTGGCTGATCATTGGTCATCCCCCAAAAGATAAAATCATAAAATTACTAGGGAATGCATAAATCATGTTAGATCATGTATCAAAAAAACGTGTAATCAAATTGCAGTAATACAGTAACTGAAGTAATACAGTAACAAACGGTTAGAATTTTTGTACGTGTATGTAAAAAGTATATATATCATGTGTTCTCACCATCCAATAATTCTGTGTCTTCACCATCCATTCATTCATTCATTTCGGAGATAAAACAAACTATGATATATGTATAGGTGTATTGTCAATAGTAATACAGTAATTGCAAGATATTGCAACAAATATCTATAACATTCAATAACTAAGAACTACTGTGGATGGAAGAAATCCTGCATCACCTTGGATGGTTGAAACCCTGTAAACAATAGGATAAACCATCTAACAACTGGTGCAGGATTTCGAAACCATCCACAGTAGTTTTCTTAAAGTTGGGGATGACAATAAAGCTTCACCATCTTCCAAACGCCTGCCGGAGCAAGGGCAGTTTCGACTTCCGACAGGGCTGGCCCACCGGCAATGCAGCAGGCCTGACCAAAATGGGGATTTCACCAATGTGGAAAACCAGCACTTTGATGAGGAATGAAGCAGCACTGACAGGATTTAAGATGAGAAATCAGGATTTTGAATCGGTTTTTCTTCGGATTTGACCTATGAGAATGTGATGAAAAATAGTCAGCCGTGGTCACCTTTGGGGAAGCTGCCGACTCTTCTACTCCCGGCTGGATGGTTTGGTATCCACCACTCGAATGTTTTTTGACAGACAAAATTGACATGCTAATTGCAGTCGAAAAAAAAAACACAATCTCCTCTAGGTTGAAAGCCCATCTCTATCCATCTTTGTTGATGTTGTTGTGTGGCTGTGCCTGAAAATGGGGCATTCCCCCACTTTATTCCGATTCTTCATGGGGAACATGAGTGGGGTGTACGGTAAACCCACGTTCTTGGATTCTTGGACAGTCCCTGGTTTCAACAGAAAATGTGAGGTCATCTTCAAAAAGTGCACAAATTACAGTAGGAAAACAACTTATTGATGATACCAAATACTAATATCATCCAAGAAAAAAACACCAGATATTAGTACTCACTCATTAATGATATATGTGTATCACAACTTTAATCATACGGTTTTCATGATAGTGGGATGATATTTAACCATGTTTAATCATTATTAATCATTATTAATGTCAACCCTGGCTTGATAAACCCCTAGACTGTTTAATTGTGGGGGATACCATTTATGTATCTTGTGACTATTTGGAGGGTACCCCCACAATTAATAAACAATGGTTTATTAATCCGGAGTTAAATATTAGTCAGTTGGGATGATTCTTCCTAATATACGGAAAGTCATAAAATTCATGTTCCAAACCACCAACCAGATATAATATCAAACTATATAATGTTATATAACTATAATTATACTATAGTTGGTCAGATCTCCCATGATATCCCAATACATTATATATATACTAATACTATAACTAATTAACTATATATATATATATTAACTAATTAACTATATATATTAACTATATACTAATACTAATTACTATATTATCTCCCATGATATACTATATAATACTTATTAACTAATATTAATGATACTTCATGGCCCATGGCCATCACATGTCGCACATCGCCGCACCCGAAGATGCGGTGAAAGCGCAGGATCTGCAGCACGGAGGCAAAGGTCTCGGAGTCCTGGAAAGGCGTCGACTTTTTTGGGGGGATCTCATGGAAAAACATGTAGAATATGAAGGGAATATCTAGATATTCATAGATATTGAATGGTGTTTTTTTGGGGGGTCTCTATTAAAACTCACACCCAGTGGATATGTGTTTTTTCCCTAAAATGGATGAAATGGATTCAAGATCTGGGCTTGTTTTGGAGGCCTCGAGGCCGGTTTCACCATTGGTGAAGCACCGGTTGCGGTTTCCGTGCGAAGAAAAGGCTTGGGATGAAAAAACCTGTTGACGGTCATAGGTTATATATGGTTATATAGTTTATCCAGAATGGTTAGCAACCAGCGGATGAACTGAGATGAATATGTGTTGCTGTTTTCATGGGTTGATTGCGAAAATGTGCGGGAAATCCTAACATGATTATCATGTGGTGTCATTTCATGTCACATCATGTCTTGTAATGTAACGTCTTGTCGGGTAAAGTCATGCAGGGTACTTGCATGTCATTGTGATGAAAGGTCACACAATGAATAGAGTTCTGTCGTGTCATATCATTTAAAACCAGGTAAAGTAAAGTCAATACCATGAAAATCACATGCAAGGTGGTGTCCCATAGTTAGCTAAGTTAGTTTATAACTCCAAAGACTATGGTTTATGGTAGATATATCTATACTTACTATGGTTATAAACCAACTTCACCACCTTGTGAAGTCTAAGGTCACAACTCGAAAGTCAACCAAGAGAAGCTAGTCGCAAGTCCCGTACAAGCCCCGCGGCCCTCTATGTAAAGCCCCTTTGCCAAGTAAACAAATAAACAGGACATGGCTTTGAAAATAGGGTAGCCTCATCCACAGATCATCATTCGTCCCCAAGATCAGTTGAGTTTCCCGGTTGAGTTTGCTGGTTTAGCTGGTGGATTTTCCCGCGGCAACATATGGCAACGATGGCACAAAGGATTGTTTTTTGTTCCCATCTTCCATTCATATCCCGGATATCCCATTCCATACCAAGGATTTAACCAGGATATCCCCATGGTTTCAATCCCGATTGGGCAAACATGTTTGGTTCGGTATGTGGAAAACCGAACTATATGTTTCCCCTTCGGAAGATGTGTAGAAATGATGGCTTCTTCACATCTCAAAAAAATGTGAAACCCTCTGGTAAACACTAACATAGCGAACTGGAAAATCACCTTTTTTAATGGGAAAATCAACTATTTCGACTGGGCCATTTTCAATAGCTATGTAAACGTTTGCCAGAGGGGCGTTTCCCCATTGGAGAAACTCACCAGCTTCATCCGTTCGCTCCTGGTCAATGCGAACTGCATGTCCCAGCTTTTCGCTCTCCTGCACAGTCCAATCTCCACCTGGCGATGAGGCTTTCAGAAGTCTATTTTGATAAGGAATGGCTTGTCATGGGTCACCCTCTGGTAAACAAACAAAAAGCTATTGAAAATGGTGATTTAGTTCGTGGATTTACCCATTCAAAATGGTGGATCTTTCCAGTTCGTTTTTTGTAAACGTTTACCAGGGGGTACAATATTTCACCAACTTGAACATGTCACCTGATATTTTCATATATTCTCACCTGGTGGATCCAGCTGATTCATGAATATTGTATGTTTACCAGAGGGTAATGCCAAGTTCGTATAAACCACCCCTCAGAAGGTCTAAATCCATGAGGCCAGGGGGGCTGAGGGTGTTCTTTTAGTGGGGGTGCACAAGCACATTATTTGGGGGGGACAACCCACCTGAAGGGGTACCTTTTATGAGTTTTTCAAATGCAATTGTTGAATAAGAAAGTAAAGGAACATACATGGTTTTTCAACCGGAAATTGTGGGATTTTCGTAGATTTTGGGGATTCTGTGGAATGAGTGTGAGTTTGCAAGCTGTGATGAGTGAATGATTTCATTTCAAAGTACTCTCACCACCAATAAACATAGGATTTTCCAGAAGGGTGTTGCTGAATAGAGGGTGACCACCCATGTTGAATAATGATTAATAGGCAGAGACCAACCCAAATTAGTATCAAGCCATGTTTTTCGGGGGATGTGGGTGGCAAGATTAATTCGGGGGCGCTTATCAATATTAACTTGACAGTGTATCAATTATATCCCATGTATATATTCACTACATATTTATTATGTATATTTAAAATATAGATACAACATGTGTATGTATATATATACACTACATACTGTAAATGTATTTACATATTACAGTGTGTATATATATATATATACAACAGGTATATATATATCCAACAGGTATATATATATACATATATCTGCATTACATATCATGTATGTATATATATATATGTATGTATATATCGATATATCTTTGTATATGTATATATGTCAATATATATATACACACATATATACATACATTGATATATATATATATATAGCATATGTATAGTATATA
>Ga0126342_10022684_pt1 | contig 10337 bp, 15 predicted proteins | sample Cyp1metagenome_FD_92528 | JGI IMG/M metagenome (GOLD analysis project Ga0126342, IMG submission 92528) | Coral microbial communities from Lord Howe Island, Old Settlement Bay, Australia - Cyphastrea 1 metagenome | ecosystem: Host-associated > Invertebrates > Cnidaria > Coral ... | reverse complement strand
TAGAATTGATTAATGTACCCAATTCTTTAGAAAATAAAGCGTTAGCGTGCTGCGAGTGGCAGAAAGTAGTGGCGCTCCTGCACTCAGAGAGTGCGGCATATCTTCGCGGCCAGCGTTGAGGAAGAACTTTTTGGAGTTTGGAGCGCGTCCAAGTTTTGTTTAAAACGCAAACAATGGTGTCTGCACATAGCTGGTCTTTTTAAAGCGACGTATTCTTGAACTAGTGTTTGGTTGAAAAGCTGTTTCGAGCCAACACAACCAAACGCGTTCGCGCGAAACGATGTCCTGAAACCTTCTTGGTCCCAGCCAACATGTTCAATTTTTTTTTTTAGCACATTTCGGAACATGCTGTTCGGCTAAAACATTTGTTTATTCGATTGATCCACAACATGGCATTTCAAGGCCATTGCTCTGACATACTTTGCCAAACTCAAACCACGACAAGTTTAGACACAGCTTCAAACAAAGGTGAAAACATCGCATTTTCATACTACAAGAACTCCGGCCATAAGCCCCATTACAAACCTCACGCCATTGTTTTGATTTTCAAGGGGCGAAAATGTGATACCTTTAGCCCTTAGCCCTTAGCCCTCCAGTGTTAAAAGATGCGGCACGTGCGAGGTGAGACTTGCACAGCTATTTTGGGTAGAAAGTTCAAACTTTTAGATGCCTGGAGTTTGGCTGGCTAAGTTTCCTATCATTATCATATTATATATGTACACATCTATACAGATAGAATTATCTATACATATACATATATATATATATATAATTATGTGTATGAATATATATATATATATATATGTTTACCATTTATTCCAGTTTGTCTAAAAATGGCCAATTTTTTTGGGTCCTTTTGGAACCCCATGTCTGAGCCATAACCTACTTGCTGGTACCGGCGCACAACTTACACAACTTGGATCTCTGGGTTTTTCACAGACATGTGTTTCAACAATCTTTCCTCGTTGATGAAAGTGCGTTACCGTCAAAGAGAATCCACTATCAAGAGTTTTGTGATTTTGTGATGAGAGACCAAAAATTGTAGGTTCTAACCTATAGGCAAAATCTGTGTAGGACAAAGTGCTAAAAGGAACTCGTTCCCCCAAAACATGCTTAAGGTTCCTTGAATTTTGGTGAAGCTGAAGCAATGCTTCCACCAAATTCTCCGTTTTTGAGGGTACTCAACATGAGCACAATTTTCTGCGATTGCTTTGCCCTTAAGTTTTTTTTTTATCCAGACACCATGAGAGGTGGATTATCCCAGCCCTGGTGTCTTTCACGCGCCGCACAGCACTACAGGTAATATGTGAAAGTCCCCGAGCAAAACATCTTTCCTGGAGAGTGTTCAATATTGGAACGATAGGATTCATGGATGCTGGAATTGATGGACTGGTGGATTTTTCACATCAAAAATGAATCCATCCCTATGGATCCAGCCCTTCTGAAAGGAAGTGGGACTGGGGTATAAACAAAACTCAAAAAAAAGGAGGCTTCGCCGTACCTTCACAGCCATGGATCCATTGGGCACCTAGGTGGAAATCCTTTGTCGTGGACTCTTGCGACTCCCCACGCCTTCGGCTTGCACTTGCCCTTCCAGTTCTATTCTCGAGCACCGCTGAACCAGGCACGGACGGTGCCGGTGTGTGGAACGACGATGTTCGTCATGACTGAAGACTGATCCCGAAAAAGCCTCTGGTAAACTCTCATAACTAGTGAAAATGGCCCATTTATAGTTGATTTGCCGACTTACCTACTAAAAGTGGTGAATTTCCATATATATATATTGTATATATATATATATATTATATATATACGCATATATATTTATATATATGTTAGTTTACAAGAAGGTCTGTCCCAGGATAATTCTGGTTGAAACACTGTTAAAATTCCAGTGCACATCGTTTCGTGGTAAAGCCCAGTCACCATAGTCACCATAGAAAATTTCGTAGCCAACCATCGAACTCATATGAAATCAGACAAGCACAATGCCATCCCTAATTGCGGTTTGTGAAATTGGGTATGCTGTCTATTTGAAATGATGTAAACATGACCCCCAGTCATGGCTGGTGAATGGGATAGTTTATGGCATTCTTTTTACAACATTCATGGCAACAAAAAAACAATCGCCACTCGCCACTATTTTCATGAAAGTAGCATTATTGATAGCTGGTTGGTGGTTTGGAACATTTGGAATAATCATCCCAACTAACTTTCATATTTTTCAGAGGGGTAGGTCAACCACCAGCTATTGTTGGGTTTACCACAATACACATCATCCCATTATTGGGGTATGCGTATACTAGATCTTTACGAGCGCAGTTGAAGCCGTGAACTTGGGGATAAAAAACATGTCACAGTCACCAAAATCGCCCAAGGAAACATGGAATCCGACAAAGCCATATACCCTCTGGTAGACTAACATAGCTATTGAAAATGGCCATAGAATTAGTGAGTTTTCCCATTAATAGCATGGTGATTTTCCTTAGTTATGTGGCTGTTTAGCAGAGGGTGTCCACTTCAAATCTCACTGAAACTGTCTTTTGTTGGGTTTTCATGTGAATTGCTGGGCTGTCTGGCGATTTTTCTGGAAAATCATCCCGGGTATGGCAATGAAACCATGGCCTCTCGGGTAGATGATGTGCGTAGAACATTAACGAGTTTTATACGTATCTATGTTTATGTTACATTATCGATCCTTTATGCACTTATATATACATATATTTATATATATAATTATATATATATGTACAAAAATATACATATATATATATATATACATATTTATGTACACATGTATATACACATACATGTGGAATCACACATCTCCTCTATTGTATATCTTGTACCTTCAATAGACTAATAACTCCTACAATCACCCAACAATGTATATATGAATCTACCGGACATGAACGCACACATTTCTTACTTACTTGTTAAGATCCCAGTTGAACGTGTAGTCACACCCTATTCACCAAGCACTTATCTCCTGACATTATCCCTGTCCAGCATCATTTCTGGGTACAGTTCATGATTCCTTTAATTATATAGGTACAACAGCCCCTACCTAGTCTTCCACTATGGAGGCCCCAGTTTGTCGGCCAATCAATAGATTGAGATATCCTCTTTCCGGCACACTTCCGGGATTTTTGTGGTGCAGATGGGGATATACATGGATATGGCCAGGGTTGTATTTTTAATGAAGTTGTAGCTAATATGGTGACACGGTGACACGTACTTTACTCGTAACTAACTGGAACTGAACTCTGCCATGTAATGTGGTATCCCATAGCTAGCCAAGTTGGTTTATATACAACTGGAAACACAACATTCCTTGGCACCACCTTATAACAATGGAATTGTGGTTGGATTATTATTGAAAACTACGGAATAAGTTGGGGAAACTATAGGACAAGTCCATAGCCATATTTCACCCTGCAACCGAGGCCTCCCAGATCCCATATTAATCCATATTATATATCCTTTGACATTCCCATCATATCCCCATTATATCACCATAGTGTTGGTTATTTCCCTACTAGACTTCCCATTTGTCTCCCAATTTGATGGTGCAATCATCCCAGACACAGACGCTTTCCGGTAAAACTACCCACAGTACCCCAGTTGGGAGATACCCAGGAAAAACCGCATGAATCCCCCGTGAAAATCCGCCTTTTTGGGTGAAATCCTATGGTTGCTGAAATTCCATTTTTAAATCACTATGTGGCGGAAAATCACCGAAAATTATGAAGATATAGATGAAAATCTTCATTTCTTGCTTTAAATCCATGGTAAACTCGCAATTTATAGAAAAACACCTCCATTTATCTGGGTAAATGATCATGACCGAACCCTGTTCTCCCGAACCCTGGAATCATGGTTTTTATACGGGAATATCCCATTTTATGGCCGCAACATTGGTGAGTGAATTATTGTAATTTGCCAGATTGATGGTTTTCCCATCTAAACTTCCATGGCTGGTCCGTGGATTTCCACTAAACATCGTTGCCTTGTTGATGATACCTAGCGGCTCTTTATCCCATGGAAAATCACCATTAAAATCCTATGAAATCATCATCAAAATCCTTGTCTGGAAAAGTGTCCCATGTATAGATGTATTGTTCAATTTTAAATCAGGATTTTAGTGAATTTTCCCATTTCTAATCAGGATGAATAAGGATCTGTTGTCTAGATGATTCTCCAATTCTTATAATCCCAAAGGGTAAATCCCATTTGTTGATGGTTAAACCGTTAAACCTCCATAGGTTCATATCATTTTCCTATTGATAGTCATCAAGTTCCATTGAAATGAAGGTAGAACCCATTAGATCACCATGAAAATCCCATCATTGGGTACAATGGATGAAAAAAAAAGGATGATGTTCCCATGTGTAACATTTTCAATGGCTAAACCCCGTAAATCCCCAGCCTGAAGAGGCCTCCCTGTTGAACTTCTCCTCGGTTGTGATCTTGCGTGACTATGACTGGTCCTTCGTTCGCACCTCTGCGGTCAGCGCGGCAGAGTGGAGTCGCATGGCGACGCTGCGCCTGGTGGGGCCCACTGAGAGATGGTGCTTTCGATGGTCCAACAAGACACGGACCTGTGGCTTGGTGGATTTTCTTAAATGTGTTGAAATGGGATGTTAACAACTGTTAATATATATTGATATATATATATATATATATATGTGTGTGTGTGTTTTATATAATGGGATTTTGGGATTTTGGATGATGTTAATGGGATTGAATGGGATGTATTGCGAATTCATTCATGGGATTTAATGGGTTTTAATTCATTTTTTGTTGATTCTATGGGATTTATTCGGACTATCTACGATAATGATAGGAAATTATATGAACCACAAATGGACGCTCCGTCTCAAGAGGGAGGCTTTGCTATCCACTAAAGTGGGAGCCAAGGAGTTTCTTAGAGTATCCCAAGATATCCCAAGCACATGGTAGTTGAAATGTCAGTGGATATGATTTACACTCTGGTAAATTCACATAGACCCGGAGAATCACCAATGTTTGATGGAAACTATATAATCTTCAAACCCCGAAAAATGGCAGGGTCCATGTTGATTTCCTGGAGAGTATATCGTCTATATGGGATTGAAGGAAGAACAAAACTAGATGGATTATTGCCATACCTGTGATTTTGAATAGTTTTGGTAGATTGGTTTACCATATACCACTCAAAGTTGAGTTGTTGTTGTTGTTGTTGTTGTTGTTGTTTTAATGGGGGACCCACACTGTTTACATTACAACAAGGGTTCCATTCAGAACTAGGCTATATAACTAGGATAGATCCACAAATGACGCATAATGTTGGTGTTTAAAGGGTAACCATCTCCGATTATCAACCAGTTGCGGCAAATGAACGTATCCTCCCTTTGGTAGGGGTGTATGTGTCTATATATATATATTATACACAATAAGCTATATAAGTACACACACACAATTTCAATGAATTTCATAAACAAACCATTCTGGGAGTGTGTATGCTTGGCGCACAGTATATGGGATATCACTGGAGTATGGTTTTGAACATGTGACGCAGCCGTGCGCCGTGTATCATCGAATCATTGTCCAAGTTTGGGCGGTAGACGACACGCGCGCCGCCGCGCGCCTGATATTTGTAACATGTTGTAACCATCAAATCGAAGCCCTTCCGACACTGCTAAGAAAACATGGATGCAACTTGGACTGGTTTGGATTTGAAGCAGAAATCTGTATTTCAAAAAGTCGGGGAAAGCAGGAGAGAGCCAGTTGGTACCTTCCCCAGCAATGTTTCGGGGTTTCGGGTTGCTAGGAGATAGAGATCTATCAATCCCCCATCCAAAATGATCCAAAATGGAACTAGTCACACGGCCAAGTTTGTGTATTCGTGCGTGATTCACCCAAATGACTTGGAAATTACCAATCATGTGGTAAACGCAATGATAAACTATCCCCAAGTTGGGCTCATTTTTCGCCGCTACGCCCCTTTTGGATGATGCAAAATGACCCCACACATGGTTGATGGGATGAAAAAAACTACGCAGTGACTACATGGGTTTCCAACGTTACCCTGCCGCTGGTTTTGTTGTTTTGTTTATGGCAATTGCAAGGTGGCGTGCGCAGTGGCGGTTGCAGATGTGGACTGCAGAGTGAATTTGATGCCCGGTGAGAGCAAAACCATAGCTGATTTCATGCTTGGTGGATTCAAATATTATTTGTTCTCCTGATACAACATATATAGGATGATGATTTGAAACAAAAACATGTTTTTTAAATCGATTTCTCAGATCATCCATTTCCAATCTGCTTCCTGTCAAAAGCAAATGGCCACAACTTGTCAAGTTTGAGATTGGATGAGATTCTTTTAAAATAGCCTCGCAGTGGGAGATTCAGATTACTGATCATTTAGTGCACAATCAGGCACAAAAACCGGGAATACTAAAAACAACCCAGTGGTTCATGTGTACCTCAAGTATATCCTTAAGTGAACCGTGGATTCCGTGGATCCAACCTTCAGACATGATCCCATTGCTTTTTGTTCGTTTTTTTTTTGGGGAGGTTCATTCACAAGCCACGAGGATGCCTTTGGTTTCAAGTACAATGTGGATGCCTTGCCAAGTTTTTATGAAGTTTCTGAGAGCGCAGTAGTGGAGGATGGTTTCTCGGCTAAAAACAGAGACCACGGAGGGGTTGGACCAATCCCTCCAACCCCTATCCCAAACGCAATGTGAAACAGATTCTCAAACACATGATTTAACATTTAACTATTAAATGACTAATGTTAGTTAGTTAACATTTAACATTTGACGTCATTTGACATCATTTAACTATATAGTCAACTAATGATACTAATGATACTAATGACTAATGTTAACTATGACATCCTGTGACTAATGTTAACAAATGTCATGGTGCAATTTAACTATACTCAAGTTTTGGAGCTCGGAATGTACCAGCTGAAAGCCCAAAATATAGAAAGACAAGATAAGATAAGATTAGCTTAGATAAGATAGATAAGAAAGAACGAAAGATAGATATATAGGTAGAACAATTGACCAATATATATATATATACATATGTACATACACATGTATATATATATATGTAACATATTGTAGACACATATAGGTACTACATACATAGATAGATAGATAGACAGGCAGACAGATTGATGATCCCTAGGTAGGATAGGATGGGATAGGATAGGTCCTTAGGCAAAGCTGGCTTGCAGCCATCGGGTATCCCCCCTCCCCACCGGTCATACATTGCGGATAAAAGGGCCCCACGCCCCACGTCAAAGGTGAGAAACCCCCAGATCAATGGAATATCCCCACTGGATTACAGGGGGTGAATCATGGCGTATATGTGAGTATTATGTGAATTATAAACCGCGGATCCGAAATGGGATGCATGTGGATGCATATCAAAGTAGATTCCACCGTCACGTTCTATTATAAACACAATTAATCAATTCCAAATCCATGGGAATATGCAGATTATTTATAATTATTCCATATTGTTAGCTGTATCCCCACAATATCCACATGATAATCCGTAAATCGTTAGCTATACTCAGACCCTCCAAATAGAACAAAATGGTAATTAACAGTATATACAAAGACGATGGGGTAAAACACATTCTTTTAAACTAGAAATGGAGGGTTTATGCCCATATTTCAAGCCATGACGACCATCACCCGCAACATATCTCGAGGCTTTGACTCTCGGGCCGATGTGCTTTCGCCTGCCTTGGTGGAGTTTGTAGAGGGGATCATTGAGGAGCCTTCAGTAGCGACCGGAGAGATGACCAACCAGCTGACCTTTTTTAAATAGCGACTGGTTGACACAACAAGTATAGTTAATGGTGAATGATGATGGTTGATGATGGTTAATGGTTGATAATGGTTGATAATGGTATGGAAATTTCTCAAATATGATTTTAAATGGATGTTGTCCTTCACGAAATCATCTGTACATGGGTGATTGACAAATTGTCCATTGCCATATGTGATTAATTGTGATTACTGGGCCCATTTGAGTCATTAAAAATACCATGGTTGATTGGTTGATATAGGGACTTATACTAGCTAATGAAGCTAATGTATTGGGGATGGTGATACTCCACAGTAAAGAATCCTATCAAACAACTAGTATTTCATGAGATGGGATCGGGGTATCTTTAATGGTTTATTTGGATATGAGCATATGTTTGTTGGTCATATGTGTTAGTCCCTATGTTTCATGATTTCGTCCAAACTTCTCCTGAACAATTGCTGAATTGTGATCTCTCCTGGGCCGAATTGACTGGATTTCGGAGATCTTCGGAGATCTTGGGAAAAGTTCCAAGGCATGGCCTACCCTCCGGTAAACGTTTACATAGCTATTGAACATGGCCCATTTAAATAGTTGATTTACCCATTCAAAATGGTGATTTTCATAGTTATGTGGCTGTTTACCAGAGGGTAATGTTTTGGGCCCCGCTTGTTCGAATTCCAAGTCTGGCATCACGTGGCATCACATTTATGAACAAACTACCCTCTGGTAATAAACAACATCTGGACAAATCACCCATTCTTGTAGGTAAATCACCTCTAAATGGCCATGTTCTATAGCAACTTAGTTTACTGGAGGATAACCTTGATTCTTTTTGAATGTCGACTGGCCATGTGCTCGTTGACCCTGGCCGAATGTGAACATTGGGGTGGATGTTTAACTGTTCCAGGATCATACAGGGATCTCACATTTGAATTCTTCATACTATCCAACCCGAATATCATTTCTCAATCATCTATCATTGCTACATACTTAACTACTGAAGGGACAGTTCTTCTGGAAAATTACGCGCGCACACGCGCGCACACAAACAAATAACGCCAACCTGGTCACTGACATCCAGAAAGAGTCAGTCAGAGGGGGTTGTGTATATACCATAATGTATGCATTTGTTATCATTTGTTTATGCGTTGAACAATGTATTGGCAATTTACTTGGACCCATGCCAGGCCTCGTTTGGGTTATTGAATGTGTTCTACATGTGTTTCGGCACTCTAGTGTCATGTGATACCACCTGATGTTCTGCACTTGTGGCATTTCTCAGATCATCAATGCGTGGTTTGTTGATGTTTGTACAAAACATCGTAGGAATCTGTTTATTGTGTTCTAGGACGCACATGCGCAGATGTATAATATAACTTAACTATGAATACCTCATTATATGTTAGTTCAAGACCTTAAAAATTAAGGGGTGCCTAATGGACTAATATACAGTGATATACATTGATATACTACCGTAGTGGATCGTGCGCGCAAACAGCTCCGTCCGCTGCGAAAGGACGTGCGTTCTCAAGGAGCAGATCCGGACGTTGCAACTTGGACAGCGGACGGGCCCGGCGACGGAGAATGCCCGGGGAATGCCTGGTGCAAAGTCTTGATTTATGATCCGAAGTGCGTTTTGTGTTTGATCTAAACACAGTTTGAAACACATAGATCATTGGAAAGATGAATATATATATATACATATGTTTATACATGTTGATTTCTACGTGCATGTGTGTGTAGTGTCAAGTGTAGTGTGTTTATTTTGATTCATTTTGGAACGTTATATATATATATATACACAGATATGTACGTTGTTCAACACACGAAGATGTGCCCACCCTGAATGTATGATAGCATATGAGTCTTTATCTTTATTTATCGGTTTGTATGATTATTTATCTTTATGAGTCTTTATCTTTATCTTTTTTGAGAAAAGGCTTTATGTTTTAAACATCTGGCGGGTGAGACGTGGATAAACGCTGGCTGCCTTTAGGCACGTTTGTGCTGTGCCTTGGTAAGGTTGTCATGGAAAGTATATACAAGGTGCCTGGTGACAACTCAAAAGATTTATGTGGATATACCATCTTGTTACTTAACATAGCCATGGAAAATCACCATTTTTTAAAACGGTAAACCATCTATTTCTATGGGCCATTTTCCATGGGTATGTTCAATAACCAGAGGGTATACTAGGAATATATGGGTGTGTCGGAAAACAGAGATATACCGGTACACCCCAAAATATGTCGTTGTTGTACATGGGAAAATGATGATCAACGATCGGATATTTTTCGGCACCACTTTCAGCGAGCCCTGAGTGGGTCACCCATGGGTATTGATATACATACAGCCGGTAAATAGAATAGGTGGACTCAATAGGAAGATGATCACAAATATACCCTCTGGTAATTTAACATAATGAAAATCACCATTTTTAATGGGTAAATCCACTATAAATGGTCATTTTCAATAGCTATGTTAAATTACCAGAGGGTACTTTTTGAGAACAGCATCAGAAT
>Ga0126342_10022683_pt1 | contig 10337 bp, 9 predicted proteins | sample Cyp1metagenome_FD_92528 | JGI IMG/M metagenome (GOLD analysis project Ga0126342, IMG submission 92528) | Coral microbial communities from Lord Howe Island, Old Settlement Bay, Australia - Cyphastrea 1 metagenome | ecosystem: Host-associated > Invertebrates > Cnidaria > Coral ... | reverse complement strand
TGAGGTCCAGCCGTGCACACTGAGCTGGGCAGGTCCCAGGTTGAGGCCCAGCGGTGCACACTGAGCTGGGAAGGTCCCAGGTTGAGGTCCAGCGGTGCACACTGAGCTGGGCAGGTCCCAGGTTGAGGTCCAGCGGTGCCCACTGTGCTCGGAAGTTGGCGAAGAGCTTGGCGAAGAGTTGGCAAGGCGGAAGTGAAGGTAGAAGTTGATGGTCGAGGAGAAACTGGAGGAGGAAGAGGAGGAGGCGGAGGAGGAGAAGGAGGAGGAGAGCTAGCCGAGGAGGAAGAGGAGGAGAACAACTGTGATAAAATCTAACAACCCTCACCTGGCAGGTGGGGAATATGGTAATTAGCCCAAAATCCAGCGATTTATCAGAGAACATATATACCATTAAAGTTGCATAAAGTTGCCATTTTGGGGTAGGCAAAAGGCGCATGGATGCAATGGTTAAAAAAATAACGCCACTAATTTTCTATATCATTTTTTGGATCCACAGTTCGAACATGGCTAAACTTCTTTGTAGCTTTTGTTCATGGCAATACCATCCTGACCCCTTATCCCAGATGCTCCTTGTATGGAATATTTACCTACATTTGTGCCATTTTTGGGGTAAATGTAGGTACTGTAAATATTCCAGCACCATGGAGCATCTGGGTATGGCAAGGATCTCCTTTCGTAGTAGTACCACCCTGTTACCATGGCCGCACGTTTTTTTGGCACGTGCACCTGTGGAGGCAACTGACCGGCGAAGTCTTGTGGGAACAGACAATAAGACAGATGGTCTTCGATGGGGTTGCCCGGCTCAGAAACCCGCAACATGAGGAAACATGTTGCTAGAGGTTGGACGAGGCATCTTCATTGTCGCATAATTTTTGGATCATCTGCTTCATTTTGATATTTAATTTGACAACCATCACTCACAGATCACCATCACCATCACACCTATCATCTCCAAGGTGAAGGACTTCTACGAAGTCGGCCCGTTAAAGCAGCTGAAGTCAATGATTAAGAGGAGAAGCGGACGATTTTCTGTGGATGTTTTCTTGCGATTGATGTGGCTTTGGTACTTCAAAATGGGGCGAACGGCATACCCTTTCATTTACAGAATGGCAGGCCACCAGAATGCAGTTTTACCATAAAAATAACGCTATAATTCAGGAGGCAATGCACTCTGATGCACCTGCCCTTCTGAAATTTTCATGGTTCTAATGGATTTGAATAGACACAGCTGCCAAATGCCTGGGGGCACTGTCATTTATTTATGTCCGTTTTAATGGGGACAATGATAATCCATTTGAATTGGGGGTACTCTATTTTTAGATTTTCAGACAAACCCGGTGCCCTGAATTTCAAGTACTGTACCAGCTGCAGTAGGACCAACACGTGGACCACACAAGCTCTGGCACAGGATAGATCAAGACGCCTTCAAGCGGACTGAAAACATTGCGGTCTGAGTGCAGGAGAATCGCGTATCTTCCACTTTGGCATTTACAGACACCGGATGATCATAGCATAGCCAGACATAGCGAGGGAATAATTATGACACACGGAAGATAATAGACTTGACAGACTTGACAAATGGGATAGCTTTGGCTGATGGCCATGCCACATGACCAGCAACATAGGGCATAAAGACCAGACAAAGCTTGAGATTTGTAGATCACACTGTTAGAGCGCCTCGACTCCTCGGTGGAAAACATAGAAACCAAGTTGCCGGATGGGATTTTTGGAGTAAAGACATTGCCCAAAATGTTCGTGTCGTAATTTAATGGTGAGCTACAAACCCAGATTAATCAGACACGTTTTCAAAAAGTTGCTTCTGTGGAGATAAGCTCCCATGTCCCCTCCTGTATGGAACGCGATGAGACTGTTCAATTGCACCGGATATATGGCCTCAGCTTTTTTTTTCTCCTCCAAGTCACTTCCCTCATGACAGCAGTTCGTTGAACTTTTGTTGCTGTGAGAAGGATGTCATTCAAAAAGGAGAAACATGAGCACTCATCATCAAGAAACAACCAACTCATTATAACATATTATAATATATTAGAACATGTGTAAATATGTATGCAGGAAATATGTATGTAAACGCATACCACTTCCTCAACATGCTGCAGTCACAGTGACATTTTCGTGAGCACAACTTGTTTTTTTCTGCGGCATGCTTGAGCCCTTTGCCGCCTTTGCCTTGGAGCTGGACAGGCTGGTGCCTGCGACTGGTCGATGCCCGCAAGGGCGGCCACGGCGGCCACGGGATCGACGGGATCCACGGGATCTACGGGCGCCTTGGGCGGCACCCTGCGATGCCATCGGACGCATCGGACGCTGCTCCGCGGTGATGGCGGCATCCCTGGCGTACACGACGAAGGGGCGTCGGAAGCACGGACAAAGGGGTCGAAGTGGACTCGTTGGACGCCAAAGTTTCTTGGAGCAGAAATGGGAATGGATCAATACCTATTAATTAATACCATAAAATTAGGGGGTTATTCACATCCATTTTAACCCAGCTATTTTGATGTGAACAAAAAAGGGGTACTAAATTGGTTTTGACACACGTGGCCAAATCAAAAAGGGCAGCTGTATTGGATGGCGGATTAATGTTTGTGTGTTGGTTGTTTGTGACTCCCATCCCTTTCTTTAGTCGATGACTTTCATCGAACAGATTGGAAAACAAACTGTTAAACATGTTGTGCTATCATTCTCACTTCACAAGTAACTTGGCATTCTGAGTGAATCTACCCAAGTTCAGTAGTTTGTACATGCTGGATCATGTTTGTACTTATCACAGTACCTTCTGGTAAACTTACATAGCTACGGGTAATTCTATAAATCTGCCATTTTTAATAGCAAACTGTTAGTTGACTGGAGGCTAAAGTCCTATTTTCCAGTTCCCCATATCATCTCCCGCAGGTTTTCCATGGCTCTCCGGTGGCTTCAAGGGAGGCGAAGATACCTCTGCCTCCCGCTGGTGGCGTACGCATCCACGTGCCGGGGACCTCCTGATTGGTTGGGTGACTTGAAGATGTTGGCTGTCGGGAGATCGGGGCATTCTGAGGACGATACTGGGAGATTGATGAATTGATTCAGGGAAAAGGAAGGCAACTGATTTCTGCATGTGTCTTTCTTTTTTCAAAAAACTCGTTGCTCAAAAGGTTTTCAGATTCCCAAGACGTTTTTGAACGGCGGGGCACGAGGCTTTTGCACCTGTCTTGTGTGTTGCAGTCAACTGTTGGAGACCTGGAAAAGATCTCCCTGGTTTAGCAGACACCTTAGGGCCTTCATCATGCTGCACCTGACATTTCGAAATGGACATCGAATATTTGGATGTCAGATGATGTCAGCCTGAGGTGATGCATCCCAACTTGACGAAAGGAAACAAACTGGATCTTGAAGTCGACTTCAGCACAAGTACAGGCCGAGTTGCACCGTTTACGCGCACCTCGATGTTGGAGGAAAACCTGTTGAATGACTTAGTTTGGTCCAAGATTCCGTTTGAGTTTAACAGTTTAACCCCAAATGGGGTATACTGTATACCCATGTATACCCCAAATCCACTGGCCATGAAATGGTGGTCTGCCCCAGTTTCAAAACCATTCAAAACCCTTTGCTCTCAAGATTCTCCCAGGTGTTTTGGATGGAAAAACGCCCTGCTTCAGGCGGAATTTGGCGCTCAAGAGCTTTGTCCTTTCAAGGTAAGTTCCACTCCATGGTGCAGGAGCCTCATGTGGATTGGAGGGTTCCATATGGCTTTGTCTGGAAACAGGGTACCCCATTCCAACCCCGGGTTGATGATCATTTTCCCACGTTTTCCGTTTCTCTATTGAAAAATAGCCATAAAAATGGAGAGGGGGGTTATACCTCCCACTTTCTCAGACACCACGCACCACACCCAAATTAAATTGGATATACATAGTTAATATGTGTGTAATTGTGTGTATATATATATAATACATATATAATATGTTAGTGAAACTATATAGTGAGCTAATGTGAGTTAGAGATTATCCAGAACCAGTCCAGAACATCCCCAGGAATATCCCGTGGAATCCACGTGTTTTTTAACCGCGGCTCCAGGACGCCAAGCTCACCCTCCAGGATGACATGACGGTGTTGATCGGCCGCATGGAGCACGAGACCTCCCTGGGAATCGAAGGCGCCACAGCCGGGATGGCAACTGACACATACTGATGGGATGATCATTGGGAAAATGGTGGGTTATATATATATATATGGGACTAGTTGGAGACCTGTGTTTATCCATGTTTATCCTGAACACCAACTATGTGTACAGGAAAAAAGGGAATGCAGCGCCAAAAGCCAGCGTTTCACTGCTACTGACATGATCCTGGAACGCGCAGTAGCGTGAATCTCTCAGGCACAGTCATCCATGAACGAAAAGAAGGAGGCAGGTTTATCTTGCAGCCTTTACCAGAGTGTTACCTCGAATCTTGACTGATCTGGGTTTGATCCGGTTCAACGGTTGACTTTCCTGGACCTGGCCGAACTCGCCTAGCCCTGCGCTAAGGAGTGGTGGGCTCAGCTGAAAGCCAAGCTGAGCCCGGAAGAACCTCCCGGTTTGATCGTCCTGAGCGATGATGGCTCCTTTTCAGGCGATTCACCGGAGGACCTGACCAACCTCTGACCTCTTTGCACTCCGAGTGGTGATTTTGGGTGTCCCGCTGCAGTGGTTGAGGTATGTTGAGGTACTTTGAGACTCTGAGGTTAACCTCCTGCCGCATTCAAACATGGCAAATCGAACATCCACTAACACTATGAATATGGAGGTCTTGGTGGGAAAATCGATTATATGATGTACATGGTATTGTAGATGTTTAATTTCCAAGTTTGGTTACCAGGGGGTTTGATTCCGTCAAAGGTTGCTATCTCATGAAAATGGAACTTTCGAGTACAGATGTTGCCCGCCTCCTGCAGGTCAACATCACGAAGGTTTGCTCTTGAACCTCATACGAACGTTTGGTGTTACCCTCTGGTAAACAAACATAGCTATTGAAAATGGCCATTTATAGTGGATTCACCCATTGAAAATTGTGCTTTTCCATAGTTATGTTAGTTTACCAGAGGGTATAGCATGTTTCACCTTGTGTGACAGAACACACCATTGCTTCAATCTCTACTTTTCCCAGCTGGACTCCGAAGTGGCAATTCCTCCACCGAGCTGTCAATAGTCAGCAAACAAGGTACAAGCAGACTATAATAGACTATTATAATATATTACAATATACTATACGTTATATATTATATTGATATTGTATATTGATGTATATTGTATATTGTATATTGTATACATATATACATACAATCATACACACACACACTATTTTCTTGCAATATCTTGAAATTGCCCAGGTGTATTAGCGCTATATCATGGTATATCTATAATTAATACATAACATACATAACTTCACCTGATCCTCAGCCATTGTGAAAATGCCTGCGGCCTTTAGCGCAGGACTCCAGTGACTATCCAGACATCACATCCCCGGAGCAGCTGCGGAAGTTTCTGCTCCGCAAGATCACCGGGCAATCGAGGTGCGCGTTCAACGTGGCTTCTTTCCCCATGGCAAAACCAGGAAAACCATGGAAAACCCAAAATACTTCTGCAGGACGTGTGATCCTGTTCTATATACTTTATCATACTTTATCTGGTTTGGGGGTACAGTTTGATAGGTGACATCTGCGTCGGATTTGTCTGAGAATTTCGGGGGAACCAAAAATACACATTTCATGCCATGGTTCTGAACCAGATTTTATGATACTTTATCATACTTTATCCAATTCAAGTTGCACAGGCCAGAACTTTTTTTTAATCCCCCCCAATAACTTGAGTCTAGCATCCCCAACATCCAACTTGCCTGGTCGAGGCCTTCAGGCAATGGAAGCAAGATGACCCGACGACAAGAGATCCTCGGGAAATTCACACTTCGACCCGATGAGGTGAAAACCTACTTGGTTCCTTGGGACTGAGGTTCACTTCCGGTTGATTGAGGGACTACATGGCCAGAATATGCCATACTTATAGATCTTATAGGGGTTATAATATACATTTCTCACAACTTTTTTAGGGTTGTTAGTTATTACTACCATTCACAAGCATTGGCAAAACGGCAACAGTCTGAGCGACACTGGATTGCGACCACTAGAACTTCAGGAAACAGCAGTGGACGAAGTTGGTTTTCCAAATAGTCCGTGTTTGTTCCCAATTATTCTTGATATGAAATGCAGTTTCTTGACACGTGAATCACAGTATTTTCCATATTTTTCCATGGCCACTGAGGATCGTTATGTTATTTGCCAAGATGCTGCAAAAGAGATGTTGTCCGTGGCAATTTGTGATCACTACAATCGAGCCAAGGAGAACACACCAGTGTTGCTGGGAGCTGGCCGTTGACGGGTCAAAATCTTTTGTGAAACAACTGAGATTACTGGAGCCATGAACCACTTGAACCTTATTCCACCAGCTGGAGGTTTCATGTACGTAGACCAGTATACATTATAAATACACTATATATATGATATGTTTGATTGATATGATATGTTTGATCGTCCATCCAACAAAGGGGATGATGATTCCCATTAACGAGCCTTTTTGATGCAGGAAGAGCTGCAGATCGACCTGGATTCCTCATCCTCCACGAAGGTGAGAAACCTTTTTTGCTGACGAAATGGAAGATCCCCAGTTTCAAGATTCTAGATATAAATCAGCCAGAAATGGATTATATTATGAAAATTATATATATATATATATATGCATTCATATGTATATATATGATAACTATGTATATATATATAATATGTGATATGTGTATGAATATGGAACATGTTGGGAGTTTCAAGGGCCAAGGGACAAATCTTGGTCCCTTCGAGGCGAAGATGCTCAGCGAGTCAGGCGAGACCAAAGAGTCCAAAGAGGTCAAGGAGACAGCAGAGCTCCTTGACTCAGCATTTTCTGACCATTTGAATTTTCATAGAATTGGATGATGGGAAAATTTACAGGAAAGCCCTATATTTGATGGTAAAAACCATGATTTTCCCTTAAACCAATCCATTTGAATTTGAACTTTTGATGACTTTTCCGACAATACAATCAATTTGAATGAATTGATTATGTCAAGTTTTTAGAAAACCAAAAAGACTCACCACTTCTAGTTTTTGGCAAAAGGTTGACTGACCACTTGTAAATGTTGATAAGTGACCATCCGAATTCGAACTGGGCCCACGCATGCCCATCCACGGGGTCCACCGGGAGGCCCTCCATTTTTTGGAAACTTATGATCAGCCAGTGGTGGCTTGGTGCTAAGGGACAAGACAAAGCCTGAGAAGGCCAAAGATGGAGATGCGCAAACAGCGGGTGAAGGCCCGGTTGCTGTAGGGTTGGGCTAAAAATGCCGATGCTCAAGAAATGGTCATTTGCATGACTTGAAAGAGATTTTACAGCTTCTGAGCATTCTTGCAATTTTTTATGTACCAATTGCAATGACAGATATCGAGAGTTGTAGGTACTCCTCAGGAGTGGATTTGGAATGTCGGGGAGTTGCCCGTTTGTCGCACCAGTGTCATGGAACTTGTGATGTGTCGATAGGAGAGTCCACCACCATGGTCAATTCTGAAGGGAATGACGCAGAGTCGACCGAAGTCCAGTTTACAGATACGGACGAGGATGCTACTCGGCAGCGTATCTCTTGGCTTCCAAATCAGGCCCAGAGGAGGGAAATGTTGGAGAACCATTGTGGGAAACCATGTCATAGTTCAAGTCCATTGTGCGCGTTGGCACTCGTTTGCACGTATTTGCACTAATCATGTATTTTCAATGTATTGAACCTGTTTCTTCTTTTGGCAAGCTGTGAGGTTTGATGGCAATATTCTGATCTGAGGTGATTTTGCTGAAGTTGAACGGTGACAAAGTGGTGGAATACGTCAACGGCGAGTTGGACATGGAAGAAGTGAAACGCTTTGACATTGATTTGAATGAGAGGAATCTTGTCATTGAAGAGAAATCGCGACCAACAAATGCTGGGTGTAGACTGACTGAGCATCTCATTTACTTACATCTACGTGCCGACAACATTTCAAAATGTAAACACATCCCTTACTCTCCGTTTTGCAAGATAGCCTGGATCAAAACCAAGCACTCTTCCATATCTTCCAGTGTCATTTCCTTTTTTTCTGCACCTTTTTGTGATCCAATGGATCACCCCAGTGCCTCCATCGGCATCGAGGAAGTACCACGATGAGTCCGGGTCGGGGCACTTCAAAGACGACGCCGACGTTTCGGCGCTGCAGCGTCGTATCCAGGCGCTCTTCGCGCGCGCGAAGATGCAAATGCTGAAGCCAAAGCGGGCCACGCGCTTGGATTCGGAGGGGTTTTTGGAGGGTTTTCGGTGAAGGTGGGCCAGGTGGGCATCTGAAAATGTGGGATTTCCATGGATTTAACATGATTTAACTGATTTGGACACCCCATTAGAGGAATTTTGATAATTTTGTGATACTTTTGAATATTTAATGGGGAACATGATGATTTAAAGCATTGGATTTTTGGGGTAGCTGATTTTCAGATAAACCATGAGCTTTCCACGACCTCACTCCGAAAATGGCCTCAGATTAGTGAATGATTGGAAATGAACCAAAAGCAAGGATATAAAGCTGACCATTTCATATAGTTCATGATATTTCATGGGAATATATAATAGAATATAATAGATAGTGGATGGTAGTGGTACAAGCAACAACATGATACCTTTTTTTGGGGGGGCTTGTCCAAACATTGGGTTTACCATCAATGTTGAATTGGAAATAGAATTTTCAAATCTGTTGAAATTGCGCAGTGGCGTGTGAATAATGCTGGTCGAGGTGAAGAACTACACGAAACCGAACATTCTGTTGCTTGGGCCTACTGGAAGTGGCAAGACATACTTGCTCAGAAATCTTGCAGCCACTTGGAACAAAGAAGTCGCGGATGAATAAAGATGTGGTAAAGCCCTGGGCTGTTTGGTTGGGGTGGGTCCATTTTAGTAGCCAATTGGCGCTAGGGGGGAACCCCCTATTGAATCAACCAGGGTTTATCGATCCGGGGACATCAATTCCGTTGCCACAACCAGCCATCCGCCGACGGTCGCCTGTTTGAAACGGGCCATGACCTGCCCAGGATTTGATTGGCGTCCCCTTCGTCAAAGCAGATGTTGGCAGCTGAGAAGCCTCGAGATGATCAGCTGAATGGGGAGATTTGTCAGTATTTTGGACAACCACAACCTTGGGCCAAACTGTGCAAAACTGTAGTTGTACTTATAATGATACAACATCTCAGACCTAGCAGCATGAAACACATTTTCGAGAGCTTCAAGTGCTTCTTGAGAGTGGCTTCCCCATCTCTTGTAATTCCTTGCACTGCGTCCACAACTTCTAAGGCCACCAAGTTCACAGAGACTGGATATGTTGGTCGTGATGCTGACGAGGCCAGCGGTTGACCAGCTGTTCATCAGAAATTGCTGGTACCCTCCTGGGAATCAACTGGGGTGGAAAATCCCTTGGCAAATGGAGGTTTTTAGCTGGGAACATCATTGCATAAATGGATATAAATGGTGGATTTTCGGGTCAATCCCACATTTTTTTCTTGCATCATCCCGAGAAACAGGTTCGAAATTTTATCATGGATTAAATCCATATTATGTTTGGTTATACCATCATTTTTATGGTTATATGATGATCTCCCCTTTCTTTGGGACGGTGTATTACTATTGGGTTTGCCTGATGCATCGTGGTCATTTCATGTCATTTCTAGATTATCTCCCGATGTTTTATGCTCAAACGCGAAAAAACGACCTTCTTGATGGTGTTTCATCCCAAACACCAATCAACCATCATCATCAACCAACCACTACTGAAATTCATAAAATTGTTTTTCTATATCGTAACCACTACTAACTACCCAATCAACCATCAACCATTAACCAATCAGCCAGTCATCCTGAGGTCATGGGAGAATTGCTCCAAGCAGCTGATGGAGACGTTGAGCTTGCCCAGGTGCCGCACGTAAAATCGCAGAATGGCTGGCGAAGTGAAACGGGGCGAAGACGACTTAGAAAAAACTGATCTGGATATGACTCATACTCATATATTCACCCCGCTTCGCGTGGGGTGGCCGCCCACACCGCAGGTTTATTTCGGTCCGTGAGAGGGGCTAAGGGTGGTTTTCCCCTGTGGGGGGTCCCCAAGCTAAGAATTTTCACTTTCCCCCCCCGTGGGGGCTCCCCAAGCTAGGGAATTTTCACTTTTCCCCCCCGTGGGGGCTCCCCAAGCTAGGGAATTTTCACTTTTCCCCCCCG
>Ga0126342_10022682_pt1 | contig 10337 bp, 6 predicted proteins | sample Cyp1metagenome_FD_92528 | JGI IMG/M metagenome (GOLD analysis project Ga0126342, IMG submission 92528) | Coral microbial communities from Lord Howe Island, Old Settlement Bay, Australia - Cyphastrea 1 metagenome | ecosystem: Host-associated > Invertebrates > Cnidaria > Coral ... | reverse complement strand
GTGTGTGTGGACAAAGTGTGTGTGGACAAAGTGTTGGAGGGCGGGAGGAGGAGGAGGCGGAGGAGGCGGAGCCCGGGATACAGAATCAAAAACAAGAACCCCACACAAAGATGTGGGGAAAAAGGTCATTTTGTGGATTGACTCCTTGCTCCAAAAATCGGATGATTACCTGGTTTTAACATGTTTTAACTATATATATAATGGAAAATAAATCCTCTTCAGCAAATCCAAGTGATTTAAATTCGATCCAATCCATCAAATTCCGTTTTCCATTTAGTTGGAACAGCTTCAATTACTGTAACATACTGTAACAACCCCACCATGTTTTAGAACGGCAAATCATCATATATATATATAACTCATCTATAAATATGGCTTCCATAGCTATGTGGTTATTCACCAGAGGCTATTTGTTATGCCTCCCAGGGGCAGTTTTGAGCCCGCCTGTTCTAGTTGCCTTTCAGCATTACTGAGACTTTCCAGTTCCTTCTGTGCTTCTTTGAGCCATCGCCTGCAAACAGTCATGGGAAAAACAATGGAAAAAGGGGGAACAGAATGCTGCTAGAAGTGGAAAATACTGGAACACTGGATATCATGAGGATAGGACTATCATGAATCATGGATAAAATCAGACATGTGTTTTCCTATAAGACCATATATAAAACCTAGATAACCATGTATATAACATACATAAAATACTGATATATCATGGAATATCATGGATAAACAAACCCCATGGTGAGCCATGGATAAACATCCGATCTAAAAAGCTGGTGCTGAGCAGCAGATGTCTCGTCTCGAGACGTCTCGTCTCTATGATTTTTTCGGCCATCTGGAGCTATTTTTTCTATGAAATTGTCATGCTACAACTAAGATGATCTATAACTATAACTAATGGTATAACTATAGTTTCTGACATCTTGATGCCAGATGGTATATCTATAACTAATGGTATAACTATAGTTATAGATTTATAATTTCTGCTGATCTTGAGTTTCTGAAGTCCTTCAGCTTGATGTTCATCCACAGATGGAGAATTGACCATATCTGGATGATGATAGCACGAAAAATGATGCGGAAAAAACCAGAACTTCCATAACAATCCCATCCCCCTGGTATTCAATACCCCCCAGGAATGCATCCCCATGAAGAAATCCACTGAATCCACATGGATCATGGAGCAATCCAAAGCTGTGCCATGGTCAAGTTACTACACGGGCACTTGGGAATTCTTCGGGATCTAATGGATATAATATATATATAAATTATAATCAATAGGTATAAATTCTAATAAATATATATATATATATATTTATTAAACCCACATATTCTATTGGGTATATAAATTTATTATACCCATATATTCTTCTAATGGGTTACACATTTTTAATCAGAATTCATTGATGACCATCCCCCACCGTGAGGATCCAATCCACCAGCGCGCCTGTGTTTCTCGGTTTCGTCTCGAATTCCGAGCCGATGATGATTGCACCTCAGGGAGCCATTGGTCAGCAGGCAACCGCTGTTCCTGACCTCGTGGTTTGTGATGTTTGTGCCCCCTTAAAAGTACTGAAATGTAAGGGGATTGAACAACTTTTATAAGGATTCTTGAAGAAATCCTGCTTATTTCCCCCTGTTGAATCCTACTTAAGTTACTTAAGTGAGGGATTCTTGGAGAATTTGGCATTCATCAGGGAAATTGATGGAAATTGTCCAACAGCCGTGACGATAGTTATATGATAATCTTCTGTGCATGTGACATGCCAACCTGCCAAAGTGGTCCAAAGTGTAAGATGTCATGAGCTCGTCGCAAATGTAGCCCCGGATCTGTGATTAAGGATTGGGAGGCTAAATTCATAGACGGCTCTGTGTGCTTCTGGTAGAACAAAACTTCTTGACATACTGTGGATGGAAGAAATCCTGCACCAGTTAATAGGTGGTTTAGTTTATCCCATTATTTATAGGTTTTCTGCCATCCCAGGTGGTGCAGGATTTCTTCCATCCACAGTAGGGTCCTCAGTCATGCCACACCTGCAGCACTTGCTCAATACGTTACCGGGGCTACTTAACGGGTTAGTAATTGGGATTACCCTCTGGTAATTTAACATAGCTATTGAACATGGCCATAGAAATAGTGGATTTACCCAGCTAGAAAATGGTGATTTTCCATAGCTATGTTAAATTTCCAGAGGGTATACATCCATTTTCCTATGGTTTCCCTATGGTTTTCCTATTAAAACCTCCATTTTCCTATGGTTTCCCTATGGTTTTCCCATTAAAAACATAAAATACCCATTTTCACTCAATAAATTGTGACATGTTATGAAGGGGATGAGCCACGAATCGGGGACTTACGGTCCCCCGTTTTTATTTTGCCCAGCTCCCATACCTCGCGAATCCAGACCATCCACAGCAGTTTGCGAAGGTAGCATTCGATCTCTTCATGAAATTTTCCAGTCATGGGGACTATCTAATGTCCAAAATTGCCAAAAAAAACTGTCATGATGGTTAAACCATGTTAAGAAATGATATTAGGCTTATATCAAAAAAAAACATAATATATATGATATCATAATATATGATCATGTCCATTTTTTCAAATAAGATGATGATATCATGTTATTTATGAAATTTCGTGATGGTTATCCCTGGCCACGCCTTTGGCATTCACCATGAATCCGCTGGATTGCCACCTGCCAGGGATGTGGAAGCGGTGCCAATCTTTTTTACACCTTGCACTGTCTGAAATCCCATAAATATGTCTGGAAAAAATGGATTATCTATCATAAATTCTGAAAAAAATGGATTATCTATCATAAATCACCAATGATAATCTAGATGTTCAATGATTTTCAGCCTTATGTTCATGGATTGGATCAATCATAAATCACCAATAAAATCCCATTAGCATCCCCATTAGAATCCCTTAAAATTCCATTGGAATCATCATCTGGTTGGTGGTATACCTAGCCCTCTGAAAAAAAATGAGTTCGTCAGTTGGGATGATGACATTCCCAATATATGGAATAATAAAAGTCGTGTTCCAAACCACCAATCATATATATATATATATATATCATACAGTATATAATATATTAATATGCTCAAGTTGTATTCCAAAACAAAAGGACTGAACTACACATCCAAGGTTTCTTGATGAATGCCATGGATCGCTGTAAGGATTCCGTTTGCGGCCGATCGTTGTTGTGATCCGGAATAGGATTATCCAGTTTCACCATGGTTCATAAATCCCAGATCATATTCTTGGACAAGGTGACAATCCTATTCCGGAAGCCATGAAATGTTGATATTCACAATATGGGAAAGAATATGATCTGGGATTATATCATATTTTTCACAGGGTGATCAAAAACGTGTTTAAATAAATCGCCTTCCAAAAGCTATCGCGGAACCCAACATTTGGCCGCCAACAGACAGCGTGGCTTTCCATCACCATCAGTGGCCTAACCACAATAATTGGTTAGGGCACCAAAACCTCAACATCTCGATGGTCTGGTTGGTGGCTTCAACCTAGCCCTCTGAAAAATGATGGACTGAAAGTCAGTTGGAATGACGACATTCCCAATATATATGGACAGTCATTCAAAATTCCATGGTTCCAGTCACCACCAACCAGTTGTCCATTGTAAGTCCGTGGCTCACGGACGCAATCTTGACATCTGACGCAACTATCAGTGCAAATCCAATTTATGTTGCTTCAAATCCCAAAAACAGCTGTCGCAGCTCCATTCACCACGCTGTCCCCCGTCCATGGATGGAGCCCCGCAGTTCTGTGTGTTGGTTTAGATTCACCCCATCAACCACTATAGCTGGTTGGTGGTATACCTACCCCTCCAAAAAATATGAAAATCAATTGGAAGGATTATCCCATATATGAAATGGAAAATAAAAAATGTTTGAAACCACCAACCAGATAGCTATGCTTGCTAAGGCAGCAGCTCTCTCAGTCTGCGACTCCAGCCCTGTTAGCCAGCCTGGCGGAGCTGCATTGGCCGTTCTACCCAGATGCTTTCAGGCCTTGCTGGAACGCCACTTCTGGACTCCTGCCTGAGAAGCTGCCCGCTGCAGTTAGACTGCCTTCACGGCCAAAGTCTTTTTCAGAGGCCCAATGAAAAAGAGGCCCAATGAAAATGAGTCCAGAGAATTCTGAACTGCGGAGGGGTAGCCGGCAATGCCAAAAAGAAGCCGAGCGGCCGAGCGACCTCGGAGGTAGCTGCCATCTTCATTTCTTAAGTTGGACCGTCGCGTTCAGCCTTGCTGAACCACGATGAGTTGCGCCACAATCGGCACATTCGATCGAGCCCCAACAAAACCTTATAGCTCACTCAGTCTTATCCTCCGTTATAGTATTCTCCTCCATTAAGTGTTTTATCATGTTTTCACCATGAACCATGGAATTTACCCAAGTTATCTTCAACATCCGATTTCGCTGCAGGCTGCACCTGACGTTCAGTCATCTGCTCCTGTAGCAGTGCCGAATCCGTCAAGGCCTGCCGATGCCGAAAATTGTCTTTTTTGCCGGTCATTTTCTATATGTTTTGAGTGGGATATGTTTTGTTTCTATCTTTTTTGGGGGTTGCTAAACATATATAGACAGTTGCAGTAGTAAGAGGGAACATGATAAATGATGGGATTTTTCAGGGTACTCTATTTTCAGCCAAAGCTATGTGTCAAAACATCTGCACCCAACTAGCTGCTAGTTCTGATCATCACAGCTGACTTGTCCCCAGACCAATGGGGGATCATCATGAAACATTGGTGTTAGGGATTGCTGGAAGGGAACATCTACAGGAAAGCATGGCTTTAAATCCAAATATTGAGGCTTATTGTCCTATTGCAAGTTATTCCTTTTTCCAATCCAATGATTGTTTGGAATCGAAGACACATATGTGAAGAATGTTCGTGGGGTGGCTTTTTCAATGAATCTCACCCTTGTCTCGTTAGTTGTACTTGTTTCACAATCTACCTCTTTGGCTTTTTTTAAATCCTCATTTGGCCAATTAGGGGATGATTAGCTCATGTCAAATCAATTTCCTGTGAAATCCCCCGCAACTGGTTTCACCCCCAAAAAACCGGCTTCGCGTTGCGAGTCTTTTTGGGTTTCGATGATGACTGGAGCCCTGGGTTGCTGGTCATCGCTGCAACGATTCTCTTCGATGACCTTCACATGTCTAGGAATGCGTCAAAGAAACTCATTACCCTCTGGTAATTTGTTACATAGCTATTGAAAATGGGCATAGAAATAGTGGATTTACCCATTAAAAATTGTGATTTTCCATAGTTATGTTAGCTTACCAGAGGGTATCTCCAACATTAACCAAGATTTACGGAACCGATCAATGGCTGTAGATTTTTTTCTCCAATTGCCTCGAATTTCATTGGAGTTTCCAAAGAATTTCAGATCCAAAGATTCTATAGATACCTTTCTATGTGTTTCTTCCCGTAAGGGGCCCTGTAGTTATGTTTAAGTTGGTTTATAAACCTATCCCCCTAGTCAACCCAACAGTGATTGTACCTATTTTCACCAACTTGGCTATCGAACGGCGCCTCGTCATCCCACTATGTAGAGGTATTTCATGGTATTTCTGCGGTTTTGCGAAAATCTCCCATTCATATCCTAGTGGGATTGATAATCCTAACTATAAACCTAACTACGGGATAATTTTCATTATATGTAGTGGGATTGATAATCCTATTCATGTATAGATAATCCTAACTATAAACTTTTCAGAGAATATCAGAGAATTGTGCCATAGAATTGTCCAATGTTTTTCCCAGCTATATATATATACCCTCTGGTTTAATTTGTTACCTAGCTATTGAAAATGGGCCAGTCGAAATAGTGGATTTGCCCAGCCACGTCTTCTCGCACCTGATCCAGATCCTCTCGCCGCACCGTCGCGGAGCTGAAGGCCTCTTCCCGCGCCTTTTTTACAATCGGAGATGTCTGTTGCTGGTTGGTGGGTTCAAGCATTGAATGATTGGATTGGTTTAAGGGACAATTTACAGGAAACCATAGATTTTCCCATTAAATATGGGGTTTTCCTGCAGATTTTCCCTTAAACCAATCCATTGATTGAACAATTGGATATCTGGTTGGTGGTTGAGCCTACCCCTCTGAAAAATATGAGTTCGTCAATTGGGATGATGACATTCCCAATAGATGGAATTGGATATGACTGGGATATATAATGGTATAACATATTATACTGGTTGGTGGTATACCTACCCCTCTGACAAATATGAGTTCGTCAGTTGGGATGGTGACATTCCCAATAGATGGAAAAATAAAAAATGTTCCACACCACCAACCAAATAATGGTATAAACTATTACAAATGGTATAACAAAAAGGGACCTATAATGGGATACGGTGGTATATAATGATGTAAAATGGTATCTAATGGTGATATTAAATGGGATATAAATGGGATATAAATGGGATATATACCATTATCATGGGATATCATGGAGTAGAATGCTAGATACTACTATATATATACACATATATACATATGTTATAAATATCCGGGATTTTTTGTACAATGGGGATCTCCTGCTGGTTTCACGGAACAAAAAAAATCGGATTTTCGATAGGATCATAGCGCTGAGGTATGGAAAATTGAGTGACTAATGTGGTTAAAACAATGCCATACACTAGCCATTTTGGGGCCCCAGTTCGTTAGCTAAGTTGGTGAACATAACTATGTCATAACCATAGTTTATGATACGCAAATAACTATATAACTGGATGGGGTTATGTTCACCAACAAACATAACTGGAGGGCCCCATCCATACACACTACCCATTTTGGAATGGTAAACATACCAACCATGAATTTTGAGATTTTGGGGATGGTTTATGGCATTGTTTTAACCACTAAGTCACTAAGGTTACTGGGAATTGACCAGAAAAAATGGAGGAACAAAACCAACTATCTAATGGGGATATACTGATTGGAACTGGTTTGGATAACTATCTGTAACATCAGGGTGTTTTTCTGGTTTTCATGTTTTTTTTCATGGCATCAATAATATATATATATATATATATCATATCTACATTAATGGTATATTAATTGGTATATACAAAAAACTAGGCTTTTGATGGTTTTTGGCCATTGAAATCACCTATCTCCATTCAACAAAAACCCATCAAGCTTTTTTTTCACGGTGAAAGCTCGGAACTGATCCTCAAGTTGGATGTGTTGATCTGTAACCATTGAAATTAACGGCCGTTAATTATGGCTGTTCTGGTTGGTTTGATCCCAAAGAATATGATAATATATTATATATACATATATTATATAGATATACAGTACATCAGATGATTGGTTTCATATCACCTTTGGGCTACTGAAAAAAAATAACACTAAAAAAACGTGCCTGTTTTTGGCTCGATATGAAACATCCCATTGATTTCCCCATACACCCGGAACGAGATCTGGAAGACCACCCCGAGGTCAATCATCTCGAATTCTTCAGACTACTTCTCCGAAAAAAAAAAACCTAAGTCCTAAAATAAAAAATGAGGACAACACAAAAAATCAGATGGCTTGATCTTAGAATTGGGCATCCCCAAAATTTCCAGCGGTTTTTGTCGTGGAGGGCCTCCTCTTCGGAAGCCAATTCGGATTTCAGTTTCAACAGCATCTCCTGGCGATGGCTCCACCATGGAAATCGGGAAGTTTGATGGGAATTCATGGGAATTTTATAGTGCTTCAAAGTGAGTTCACCAACAACATAAGCTGGTTGGTGGTATACCTACCCCTCTGAAAGATATGAAAGTCAGTTGGGATGATGACATTCCGAATATATGGAAAAATAAAACATGTTTCAAACCACCAACCAGTAAGGATATTCATGAAATTGTCATGAAATCCTAGCCCATCAATCCATCAATCCCCTGTAGCTTGCCCATATATATAGGTATAAGTCCCCAAATTTGGTACAGTTACTATTGACCCATCCCCATATCTGCCATATTGGTTTGTCTGCAACCAGTAGATCAACAAATCTCAGGTTCCAAGCAAAGAATGGTAGTGAATCACAGTTCATATCAGTTACCCTCTGGTAATTTAACATAGCTGTGGAAAATCACCATTTTTAGTGGGAAAACTCACCATTTCTATGGCCATTTTCAATAGCTAGGTAACAAATTACCAGAGGGTAAACAACAGCCACCAACAATGGGGTTCTCACCAAGCCCCTCCGAAAAAACACAGCAACAAGGTACCACGGATGCTTCGTGGTGATGTCAGAGGCCAATCAATGGAAAATCTGGTTTCGATGTCGACTGTGAATTTACGGGGTGCAACCTGTTTCAAAGTTTCTCCAAACAAAGCGTTGATGAATTTGGATAATCCTCATTCGTTTGGATAATCATTAATTTGGATTATGCTTTCATTCGAACTTGGATTATGCTTTCATTCGTTTGGGCAATCATTTTAAAGCACAAGCCTTCATCGAACTCACCACATAGCAGGGTAAACGATGTGGGATCATCGGAGCATCACATACAATGCTTGCTCATGGATCATGATGATGCCCCGCTGTAAGGGCTAGTATATCCCCCCCAATAATCATCAGCCATGAATTTTCAGTTGTAGTGATATAACAATGTTCTTGATGGTGAAGCCACCTATACATGATGATTAAATCCACGTAAACAACAAATATAGCCTATAGATGCCTATAGCCTATCAATCCCATTGAATAGCCATTAAATACCCACTATATATTCATTACCCTCCAGTAGTCAAACATGGCAATGGACAATCCACAATTCATAGTTGATTTTCCCAGCTATAAAGTTCCATTTTTGCGGGATATTCCATTGCTACGTGTCATTCCCGGAGGGTATTTGGCAGTCAAAACCAATCGGCACCCAGATGGTTCCCAAAATATGGCGCTGGTTGGTGGTTTTAACCATCTTGAAACATGTTAGTCAATGGGAAGGATTATTTTATATATTATGGGAAATAAAACATGTTTGAAAGCACCAACCAGTATAGATGTTTATTCCCCCAGTCATTAGTGGTAATTTCATAGGTAACTTGACCCATCCCATATGTTTAATTCATGCTGCCCTCTGGTAAACTAACAGTTTGCAAACTGGAAAATCACCATGGTTCATAGGTAAATCAACATAATCAGCTATTTCTATGGCCATGTTCAATAGCTATGTCAGATGAAATTACCATAATTTCATTACAACCACCATCCTTGAAGCAACTTGGATAATCTGATCCAGTGCCTCATCCTTCAAGGAGCGACTTTGTAAGACTTCCTCGGATGTTGATCTACCGCTAGTTCTGTGATTTCATGTGTTTTTTTTCCTAGAGGATACCCCAAGTCACCATGGGTGACTTAAAACTGTTTGGACTATGACAACTGGATGATTGGTACCTCTATTTTCGGAAAACACCATGGGATAAATTTACCTCTAAATTTAATAATTAAGCAGCTGGGGATGATTGATACAATCAGTAAAACATGTGTTTTTTTTTATGCAATTTTGGGATGGTTTATAATTAACTGGGTTTACCACATTAGTCACCAACAGTACAAGAGATGCAATGGAGATATATGGATATATCATGGATATATGATATATGGAATAAGAACAGCCATTTTGTGGAGACGCCATGGAATTTAAATATGTAAGTACCATCATGACCTTAAACGGTTGCCTTATGGGAATTCAAGTCTGTTCAAGGCTCATGCATGCTTAGCCAACCTTTTAAATTATCGAACAATTCAAATATTACACATAATGAAATATTTTACCAACAATATAACCAAAGACCTCGTGAAACTTGATCGTTTCAATGAACATGTTTTACTTGTAAAAGAACGTACTTTACTTGAGCTAATTTTTACCAAAGCTCCGTTGATGCAGTGGACAGATGCGTTTTATCGACAAATCACTGCAAATCATTCTCCCAATCAAAATTTATATCAATTTCATTGTTTGCAATCGCCCTTTACAGCTGCACACAGCCCGTGAACGTCCCGTCAACAACCCGAAACAAGCCGTGAAACACCCTTGAACCATCCGTGAACGACCCGTGAACCACCCGTGAACCACCCGGGAACCACCCATGAACCACCCGTGAACCACCCGTGAACCACCCGTGAGACCAGTGTGTTAGAGACACAAAAAACTGGGTTAGAGACCCGAAATTGATTTTGTACCGTGAGCGACCCGTGAAAAACCCGTGAACCACCCGTGAGACCAGTGTGTTAGAGACACAAAAAACTGGGTTAGAGACCCGAAAAACTGATTTTGTACCGTGAGCGACCCGTGAAACACCC
>Ga0126342_10022681_pt1 | contig 10337 bp, 13 predicted proteins | sample Cyp1metagenome_FD_92528 | JGI IMG/M metagenome (GOLD analysis project Ga0126342, IMG submission 92528) | Coral microbial communities from Lord Howe Island, Old Settlement Bay, Australia - Cyphastrea 1 metagenome | ecosystem: Host-associated > Invertebrates > Cnidaria > Coral ... | reverse complement strand
GCCCCAAAACCTTTAATTTTAAATACTTAATGTGGAACCTGTGCCCCGGTCCGCGGGCTAATCCGTAAACCGCTAATCCGTAAACCGGGTAATCATTAAGGATTAACTTGGATCAGGCTAGTAAAACGAGACGCCAAGGCCTACGCAAGCTACGCCTGTCCTCGGCAGCAGCTTCTCCAGGTGAGATTGGCATGTTCATCAACTCCACGCCAGCGCCTCAAAATGAAGGGAAAATCGGCCATGAACTCAGCAGAAAATCTTAGTCTTAGCCTCATTACAAAGTTGTTCATCATCATCGTCGTCGTCGTCGTCGTCGTCATCATCATCATCATCATCGTCATCGTCATCGTCATCGTCATCGTCATCGTCCTCGTCGTCCTCGTCATCATCATCATCATCATCATCATCATCATCATCATCATCATCATCATCATCATCATCGCCACCATCGCCACCATCGCCACCATCGCCACCATCACCATTTCTACTCTTATGACATGATATGCATTATGCATGTTACTATTATCATCAGCATTGCTGTTACCCTTTATGTTCGTTAGTTTATGAGTATACTATCACCATTTCTATGCCAAGGGGCCGTCCAAATGCACCACAACACACCTGAGATGAGGTCTAATGCTGTTGAACGGGATGGATGGGGGATATCGAGCCATGATATATGGATCAGAATCATACGGGATTTCTTTAAGGGGATATATGACATATCTTGGATTTGTCACTTTAAAGTGGTGGGTTTCTAGGAACACAAAATGGGGGATTTGAGCATCCAAAATGGGGGATTCCATTGATGATTACCCCATATTTTTGTGGCAATTGTCGAAGGGAAAAACCTGGTTGCCATGATAATCAACCATCAAATCTGGATGCACCCATGGGATCCCATGGCTACCAAAGGTCTTGAAGATGCTCACCGTGGCAGCTCAAATACAGTCTGAGTCTCGTACTTTTTGTGTTGCTGTTGTGCTTGCATCTTCATCTCCATGACCCTCCACCACAGCCAGCTCTGCCAGGTGTCACAGGGTCCTGAAGATCGGATGGCAGAGGCTATAATTATAAACTCTTCGATGTTCAAGGCATGATGTTCCTGTTTGCATCCCAAGTTCCACCTACCATCTGGTTATGACTAACATAGCCATGGACAATCCCTTGTAAATGGAGGTTTTAATGGGAAATTCATCTATAAATGGGCCATTTTCCATGGCTATGTTAAATAACCAGAGGGTACATCCCCTTTCTCTTGGTGAACTCCCGTTGAATCAACGCTGCCAGAGCTATCTGACTCTGCCCCCAGTCCTTTGGAACCCAGTGCATCGACTGTCACCTGGATGCCACGACCCACAAATATCAAGCGAACTTGGGGTCATCCCATTTTGAGAGATGGAAACAAACATAAATAAATAGAATAATATCATATCATATCATATCATATCATATATAAAAATAAACGTACATGAGATGTTAAACATATTTCACTTGGGACTGCAGGCGATTGAAAAAGCCGTGTTTCATCATTTGTTCTTACCCATCATCTCCAGCCAAAAGTCTGAAAATCTGAGGATCCCTGCACCAGACTCTGCCTTCTCTTTGGCTCCTCCGACACAATTTGGCAACACAACTTCTTTTGGCCAATTTGGGGAGGAACCTGGCCATCAATGGGGTTTTTCGATGTGCGAACAGAATGGTCATGTTCGAGGGATGATCTCTCCAATAAACGAAGGGGGAACGTATCTTTTTCGATGGAAAACAAAGGGGTGCCCAAAACCATTGTAATCTTGGGTTGATGTATCATTTACCCTGCACTGATCCCCAAATTAAATAGATAATATGATATGTATATATATGATATATCGTATATATATAATATGATATATTAATATGTATATATATATATCATACGTATATATATATACACACTATATAGAAGGCATCGAATGAATGTACAATATCAATTTAAGAATTTACATGTGTTGTTTACGTGTTTTATATTATACAGGGTGACCCCCAAACAGATACAAAAGGAATTGACCATTTTTTTGGTGGGATTGAACTTTTCTATCTTTGCGGGGGTTGCTGTAGGCATCTGGCTGTGTTTTTTTCGCATTGCTATGGTTTCATTAGCTGCACCGCAAACCGCCCAGCCCTGCTCAGTGCCCTGCCGTGCATGGCCAGTGCTGTGCCAATCACTGTCGCTTCTGTCAGGGCCTCCGATGAAAAAGTGAAAGGCTGCTTGAAACATCTTGAAACAATCCAGCAGACTTGCATGTGTATTTTGAACTTACTATATACTACGCCTTAAAAAAGTCTGAATAAAAAGTGCTCAAGAAAGTCTGTCAGAGTCTGTCAAATGTCTTCCTCTGCTGTTTACGCAAGTCATCTCCAGCCACATCAACTTTGAAGTATTTTGAAGTACCTGGCTCTCCAAGAAAGGCTGGCTCTCTTTTTCCGCTCTGCAACACATGCTCTGAGAGCATCCAAAATGACTTGATGCGCTGCATCATTCGACGTCTTCGATGTCTGACTCTTCCCCTTCCCCGAGGTCGTCAGCATCGCTGTCCTCTTCTTTCTCGGCCTTGCCGCGTGAAGGAGCCGGCAGATCTTGCACCAAGACCGGCGTCACTCCAGCGGCTTTCCCCGAGGTCTGGCTGCGTGTCACGGCACGGCGTTTGGCCGGCGGATTGGTTGTTCCCACGACCTCGTCCTCAAAGTCGGAATCATCTTCATCGTCTTCCAAGTTTTGATCATCTGCTCGAGCTTCTGATGGGTGGTACTGGGAGGCCAAAGCTGAAATGTAGCTCAGCAGTGCATTCCTGACCATTTCAACCAGAAAACCCCAAGAAATCAGCGCTGAAAAAAGCGCACAAGTTGGGTTGCAAAGAACCCACAAAATGAGTCATAGGTCCACAATCATGTTGAGCCATACCCTCATATAGTTGAACAATGTTGAACATCAAATATAGACACAAAATGGATGTGTCTGAAAATGGTGTGAAAATACCGCAAATGGCTTGACCTTCTGGCTTCGAAACAATTGGATTAAATTTTGGGGGTGTTCCCGTAACTTTTCAGGTGCAAAAAGCCTTACAGGAGCCTTACAGCTTAAAAAAAACACATAAACATACATAAAATCTCATAAAATCTCGATTTTTGATCTCCCCAGATTCATATCGCCGGCAGAAATTTGTTGAAACTTCACCTGTTTACTCTGCACCCGGTGGAGGATGAGATCGCCCCCTCTGGGACCACGACGGGGACCGGCTTCGGCTTGCAACATGTCTTCGCCCGGGACGAAGATCGCAGGCTTGGGCAGGAAGCAAAGCCCTACACCTGCGGATCAAAAACCAACCATAGGTAGGGATGGTTGCGAAATCCATAGAAATCCTGCACCAGTTGATAGATGGTAAACAACCCATGACTTTGTTGGGGGTTCAACCATCAACCATCGGGGTGGTGCAGGATTTCGCAACCATCCACAGTAGGTAGGGATATGATAGGAATGGGATATGGATATTAGATGATTTTAGATGATATTAGTATGATATGGGATTTAACCAACCATAGCGTTGATATAAATAATGACAATATTAATACTGGCTAAGTTGGCTAACTTATGAATTGGGATTCAACCACAAAAAAACGTGGCTACACAATGTTTAACCAACAAAACAAAAATCGTGATAGGTGAGCTGATTTATAAGTATATAGTTTAGTATACCCCTTTAAATTCGGTCCCTGACCCGGGTGTCTGGATTCTTTAGTGGGACGGCCTGTGGCACAAGGCAAGATCTCTAAAGAATAGGAACCCTTAGCTGCAGGCACATGGAAGAGTGCCTAAATGGGACCAGGTGCCGGGTGCTACCAAAATTTATGAAGCCTAAAGAATCAGGACCAGGAACACACCTCGACATAGCAAAACAATTGCCTACCACATTTTAATCTCTGTATTTTGCTATGCCCGGCAAAACGAGAAACGGAGTTATTGTATGAATCTATATAAAAAGTTGCTCCTCTTATCATGTCCAGTGTTGGTTTTGTTGCGCTTTTTGAACCATGTTTTGGCCAGCACTTGAAAAAAACACGAACTCAATTTGGGGTTCCAACATGGCCAAATGTGCTTCCAAAGCAAGGTTCTCTAAAGAATCAGGACCAGGTGAACTTTATAGAGAACATGAATCCATTCATAATGAAACAAAACATCACTCAAGAATCAAGCAGAAACTGACAACCCGAGTTGTCTGATTCTTTAGATGAATTTCCAACGGCTATATATAGTTTAGTTTAAAGTTTAACTGCTGGGTTTATAGTAGATGTATCGAACCACAAGTAGATATTGGAGGTCATTGACAAACAACATATCTGGGGTGCACGACTTCCTCGAATGTGCCATGGGGGCTGACCATGGACATATTTTCGTCCTCCCATCCCAGGGTCTATACCATGGTATACCACATGTTCAGACACACCGTAGTGGTTTACAGTGGTGGTTTGAATGTATAAAATACAGTATATATTCATATTATATATATAAATATAATATATATATATATATTCCAGTATATCCAGTAGTTTCTCACCCGACACAATCAGAGCATCTTCCCAGTGATTTCCCAGCACAGAGCCAAGACACTCAGAGGATAAATGTGACCTTCATCTAAATCTGCCCAGGCAGGAACAGCTTCCACCGAACACGCCGAACTCTCGGGTTCGAGGGCTTTCCTGCCGAGGCACGCGGCCAGAAGCCGGGACAGGATAGTCGCCTCGGCCGTGCTTGGCTCGTTCTCCAAGGCCTGGGCACAGCGTTGCTGCCGCGCAGTGTCGCGACCTTCGGCCAAGACGGGCCGTTTCTCGGGAGCTTTGACGCCATTGGCGTTGAGGACAAGGCATTGATGCTGCTGCTTTCCCAGCGAAAATGCTTGCTCCAGGACCAGAACTAGCCAGTAGGACTTCGCAGCGGCTCCGGCTTTTCGGCTGTGCTCCCATTTCGGGAGTTTCAAGAAATGGAGCACATCTGTCCATTGGAACTGAAAGGTCTTGGAGGCTCCCTGCGCCCGCAGCCCTTCCTCTGTGACTGTGATCTCGAATCGCCCCTTGGGCGCACCACCGGAGACCCAGAGCTTGGCGATTTCCTGTCCCAGTCCCGGTCCCGCCACAAGCGCATCAGCTTCAAGGACAACTGGAGCTTCCCCACTCAGTGCTGCCAAAGTGTCCTGCAACAGCTTCAGGGCTTCAGCCTTGTCTCCCAGCTTTTCCTGCACCATTTCAGCCAGCTGATTGCCATTCTTTGCTTTCACTGCATCCTCCATGGTCATCTGTTTCTCGCCCATGCCCAAAAGCCGCTTCATGGGGAAAGGCCGCTCGAGAAGTTTCAGGGCGCACAAACGGGGTACGATGACAATGAAAGTAACTAGGGACCATCATGGTGGGACATGTTTGCACTTGTCAAGCAGCATGGGGATTTTCTGTGACAGATGGTAAAGTTTGGAAAATTCTATTCTCCCTATGCCCCATCTTTCGACCCTAGAACCAGGTCGCGGAGCAAAGATTCTGCACAACATGCCCCAGGCTGTAGACACTGTAGACTGTGTCTGGGTCTATGGAGCCTGGCAGTCTGAGTTCCCCAGGCCTTGGTCCTCCTTTGCGAAAGGTACACCCCAAACTTCGGCAGGTTGTAGCACAAAATGCTCCCTGAAGGCCGCGGAACAGCCATGAAAACGGTGACGGACTGAATCCTAGGTCCTAGGGTCCTAGACCTTGGGCACTCCAAGTCGAAGGCTGTCATTTCTGTTTCAAAACTGGAACCAGGATTTTTTTAGACATCAACCAAGACCTCTGGTGTCAAAACACCCCCTTCCCAGTCGTCGCAGTTTGTCTCAATCAAGGCGCATGGTGACACACACCAAAATTCAGCAACTTCTTCACGAAAGAGCTCACCCTCCTGGCTCTGCAGAGAAAAATCAGCTGGACAACAAATATTTCGCTTCAACTGAATACAAGCAAAGGATTGCGTGAGAGATAATCAGTTCTTGATTATCATTGACACTTGACATCTATATTGACTATTGATCAATTATTGACTATCCTCCAATTATCCCCAAAAGTCAATTATCTGGATCATCACTAACTCTTGATCAGTCATTGACAATCATCAAACCTTACAATCTATTAGATGCTTGGGAAACTCTAAGTAGCTCCACATCGCTTCCGCTAGGCCCTAGGATCCCGCCATGGAGATTTCCCAGCTCCTTAGCACAAGAGCGGAGACAGGCCTGGCCGCAAAATTGACCCCAATTTGGATATAAATGGGACATAAATTGTAATTATCATATTATATCATCAAATATATCATCATATATCCATATACATCCACTTGAGATATGGATGTTCCATCGATTTTATATGATTTTGACAATTTTAACCATAAAGAATCACCTCCCCGAAGCTTTGACAACAGGAGCTCTCCGTTTTTTTTGCCTGCATGTTGTCAAGGCGGTACAGGTAAGGATTTGTGATCTTGCTGCAAGTCCTGGCCACAACCCATCCAGTTGGTGATATATGGGTGCTGTATTTCATAACCATCAAAGTAAGGCAATTTCATAAACCACACCATATGGATTGATGGTTTATACATGTTTATATATGTTTAGATGGTTTATATTGAAGCCAGAAACCACCCATATTTTAAGATGCTTTATTAAACCAGCACCTGAAGAATTGTAGAATTGGGGATGGCCCGGGAATGGCATGACAGATGAAAAGGTCCGTACGCGTTAAAAGTGGCGTATGACGTGCTGGCTGTGTACCTATGACTGCCTTTTTTGCAGCAGGGAAAAACGACCTACGGTAAGAAAAAAACAGAAATCACCCATAAATGAATGCTTTATGACTTTATGATGCTTTAAAGGGAAAGTAACCCATAAATGCGGATAGTTGTGAAATATATTGAAATTTTCAAATTTGAAATGTTAATTATGCGACTAAGCGACAACACCAATACTTCTACTTCTCATACTTTCAGGCTTCTTCATTCACTGCAATCAGACGCCACTGAGAAGAAGCATCAAGACCGTTTGATGAGTTCTGGGGGGGTGTCCTGCATGGCTTCAAGCCGTTCATGTTGATGCCATCCTCATCTTTGCCTTCCCAGTACAAAATGTAGAACTTCGTCCTTTGAGGGTGGCGGGTGCCGGGCAGGGCACAACATCACAATGGAGATTGGCAACTGGGCTTACAGTTTGTGTCCTGGCTGCCATCACATGCTCGATCAGGGCTCGCCGCCGCCAATAAATAAATTTCACGGCTGCAGTGGGCAACTCAACAGATTTCGACATATGTTCCAAGCTACTTAGCGCTGTGCATGTGTGTTTTGAAGTTCAGAAAGGCAAAGTGTTGGACCATTCACTATTTCTCTTGAATTCCAACCTTGGTCCTCATAGATGCCAGATTCCTACTGGGAAATTCTCTTCCAGCGACCACTGGGTTGATCCTTTTCCGACTTTGACTTGGGCGGGGCTTTCAGGCCTGCGCCAGCATGGGGAATTCCGGGGAACTCCGGCTGATACATATCATCCCTGAAGCGTTCTTCGGAGGTGAATTGGGTTGTTTTTCTTCGACTTTTCCACATTCATGGGTTAAATCCCTCAGCTTCAGGGTGATCTGAGTCCGTTGAAGTGTATCGCAATTTTCGGGCTTCCGATGCGTCAATAGGTGTCCCTTTCTTTGGAAATGGATTGAAGGGACATTTCAGGGGATACCATTTTACCAACAGATAAAGGGGTCTGCTGTACATTCATGGAAGCTGTTCTGACTCCTTGGGGATGCCCACTGCGCCAGATCTCTATGATTCGTTGGGGTTTTAGATGCCCCAAGAACCATTCAGAAGACGGAACCATCAGAACATATCAGAACAATTTTATAGAAAAAGGCAGATTGGGCGCCACTGCTCATCCCCTCATTTTCTACGAGTTAATTGTGGTGGGTGCACCAAGCCGTAATTTTTCGAAAGCCACAAAGTTCGCGACATTAGCTTCGGGACTGGAGCAATGCTGGACGCGTCCAGCGCATTGCAAAACTGACAGCCGAACTACGAGTCATCCTAAGATCACTTAAATTGTGCATGAGGATGACGAAGCATTGAATACAAACGTACCAAACAAATAAATACAAATAATCCTTTCGATAAAACCCCGATGGATTTGAAACAGGAATCGCGCTGTTGCGCAAAAAAATATCTATCTGAAACAACCAATGGTTAAAAGCATCTGAAACGCAGGCATCGCCATGGCCGTCCACATCCACCATGGTCACGGTCTTAGTACCTCAAAGGTGCTGGAACAACAGGTTGATTGGATTTTTTAATGGGAACTACCCATGGTTAAACTCAACGAACATAGTCGGGTGGAAAGCCGGGTGAAACTCTGGGGGCCCCAACGGCACAAAGCCTCAGCTGGCTGCGCGGTTGTTTTTTCAGGATCTCCCGGAGCTTGCTCTCTATAGTTGATAGATGTTGATAGAATCTCTATCTCTAAGATATAGATGATGTTAAGAAAAATAGATGTTAATAAAATAGATGTTGATAGATGTTGCTGGATGTTGATAGATGTTGATAGATGTTGATACTAATCTCATAGGTGGCTATACTTGCTGCGACCGAGAAACGAGGCCCACCTGACGGGGGCGCGACCGGTTTCCGACTGCGGGGATCCCCAGTAGCTAGTTAGGTAGGTGGTTTATAGAAAATCTCCAAGAAGAATGTATGTTTTTTGGGGGGTACCCCCATGGCTTAGGAAACCTTCAGATTTTTGTTAACCATGAATAAACATGAAATTTGGAGGTCTTCTATTTCGAGACACAGCCAGATGTCCTTTTTTCTTGGTGTAAACGTGGATATTGCCGATTCAAACCAAGCCTTTTTTCATGTCTGCAATGGATTCCAAGGGTGGATATGCAGTGCTTGGCATCAAAACATATCTAAACTCTATTCTCAAGTCCTTCATATTCACCTATGACCAAGCGAAAGCGCACAGACTGCCAAATAGGTGCAGTCTGTATGCTCAGCTCAAGCAGCACCTAGGACGGACCTAGCGACCTTGCGTCTAGCATATCTGTGTCAGGAGCCAAATCCAAGTATCATATCAAGTTGTTGACTGGTATCATAGAAATTCCCCATGATATCATACTCACATATACTAACATATTATATCCACGATCTATCCCTATGATATCCCTATGATTGCGTTTGTTAAATGCCATGGATGGTCAGAATCAAACTGCTTCCCAGCTCCTGCGCTCGGGTTGACTCGATGGACTGTCGGTAATCCACAACCAACTGGATAGAAAAGTTGTGAAAAGTGAATCTTCACCAACTATTTTTATGGGGATTTACTATGGATTTACTGCAATTCTGATTCTTTTTAAGGGGATTTACTGGACTACGGACTACTCCCAACTATTGCAATAGCAAATTCAATCACGCTGGGATCATCCCCCCAACTCATATGGTTGGCTGGTGATCGCCACGGATCTCCTGAAACTAGGATCCCCATCATCCGAAACAGGCTGACCGATCTCTTCTTGGCTGTGCGCGAAGCTGCAGCTTTCTCCTTTCGTACATCTTCCTTCCCTTGGCGGATCCGCGTCAAAAAGATTCCACCAGCCCAATGATCCATGGTCAAGATTCGCCCTGTGGTTGCGTGGTTCGTAAGTCTCTGCTGGAAACCCAAGGATGCCCTTGGAGATTGGGGAGGTGATCCAATGTGACCGACCTAGGTGATCTCAATCACACAATATCCAGGTCAACGTCAAGGCTCAGGAAGAACGAGCACATGGCGGCCTTCACTTTGTTGCCTCGGTCCGCGGCCGAGAATTGTTGGCACAAACCTTCGGCCTTGGAGCGGAAAAAAAAACATTTGTGTGTATACTGTATATATATATATGTAAATTAAACAAAAATGATTATTATTATTATTATCATCATAATCATAACTCATAATTGTACTCATGATTATTCATATTATAATTGCAATTACAACAGTAATGCTCATAATGACAATTCATAGCACTAAGAACAACAATCAGAATTCTCACACATTGAATACATATGAATACATTGTACATATATATATATGTATGCATGTATGCATGTATGCATGCATGTATGCATGCATGCATGTATGTATCTATGTATCTATGTATCTATGTATGTATCTATGTATCCATGTATGTATCTATGTATCTATGTATCTATGTATCTATGTATCTATGTATCTATGTATCTATGTATCTATGTATCTATGTATCTATGTATCTATGTAACTATGTAT
>Ga0126342_10022680_pt1 | contig 10338 bp, 8 predicted proteins | sample Cyp1metagenome_FD_92528 | JGI IMG/M metagenome (GOLD analysis project Ga0126342, IMG submission 92528) | Coral microbial communities from Lord Howe Island, Old Settlement Bay, Australia - Cyphastrea 1 metagenome | ecosystem: Host-associated > Invertebrates > Cnidaria > Coral ... | reverse complement strand
TGACGCTTAAGTTTTTTGGTGCCACCCTTGTGCGCGTACACTGCACCAAATATTGCATCTTGACCTTGATATCCAATATTCCCTAAAAATCACAAAATCCCAGGAGCTCGTGAAATTTAATACTTTTTTGGCCATGGTTGCGACAGTTTTATGTTTCGAAAACCGCAATTATTGATTACAGGCAAGCGAGTGGGATAATCATTGAAGTGGCACCATTTTTTTTGGGTGGGTGGGTGCGGTTTTCGTAGGATTTTGTTCTCTTTTGCTGGTGGGGACGATGATGACAATTGAAGTACGTTAAAAAAAAACAAAAAAACAGATGGACAACTTCCAAAGTTGGGCGCCGGACTTTCCCGTGGAGAAAAAGACATGGCGATACCTATGGGTCAGATCATCCACTCACACCGTATTGATCATATTGCCCACCTCATGTTGACAGGAACACTTGCATTGGTGCCTGCGCATCTGCAAGTAACTGGCTGGGAGCCATTCGATTGCTGGACCGGATGGAGAAAGATGGCCCATCACCTGATGTGATCTCCTACAACACGGCTCCCTGGTGCTGAAATTAGTGTCCTTCACGAAGAAACTTATAGACTCGCAGTTTGGAACGGGATTTGGGAGCCACAGATGTCAGAGTTTTGGGGGTGTTTGTAGCCCAAAGCATTCCCAATTCCTAAGCCATCCAATATCCAATGCTTTGGGGTAAAGTCCGAGACCCCTGAGCCCATCTAAGCCCCCTGCGCCTCCGCCAGAGCCCCCAGCTAGGCACTACACGCCTGCAGACATGAGGGCGTTGAACTGGCTGTCAATATGCTCAGCAGGATGCAGGCCTGTGGCATTGACCCAGATGTGTATCGTGGATGCAGTGGACATAAAAGGATTCTGGGGGAACCCTTGAGTGGTTGAGTCTGAGTGGATAGGATGCATAAAGGACAGCTAGTGTGGCCTGTTGGTGGGGTAGTTGAACACAATGAGGCCTTGTGGCACTCCAAGGGTCTCATTTCCATGAGAAAATATGAGAAATAAGCATGAGATCATTGTTTCCCAGAATGCTACAGGACCCCCCTACAGATTTCCCATGGAAAAAACAATCCGTTGATGGCCAAGGGTCACCTTCAACACCGTGATGAGTTCCAATGCTGAGCACTGGGAGTGGGTTCTGGCGCTGCTGGCCAATATGGAGCCTGGGGGTGAGGGCGCGTGGCATCGGCTTAACCCCTTAAGGGTTGTGGTCATAAACCCAAGTGCAGTCGCATGTACTGTGTGCTATATGCGCCAACTTGAGCCAGCAAGGAACATAGACCCTCGCAATTTCCCCATGAGAAAATGATAGATTTCCGCTTGACCAGATTGTTTCAAACAATTTTTCCATCATCCACGGCCGTTTCTTGGACGGGCATCCCAGAGTTTGCGTTCTGAAGCCATATTTAGCTTGGGAAATTTCAAGTTCCAACGTATTTTAGCGCACTGAAGAAGACGGACAATTCAGTCACCATCAAAAGAATGAGATAGAATTGGGGCATGATTTTCACAGATTTTTTGATATTTAGAATGTAAAATCTGAGATGTGTCCACGGTGATGAAACCATTCAGCTGTGAATCCACACCAGGATCAACGAGGCTTGGCCAATGGGCGATCCTATCGGGTGGCGCTCTGCGCCCTCATCAAGGTGACTGGGGCGACAGGGGGGCATGGGGGACGTCCCAAGTTGGGTGCTGGAAGGTGGGTTTTTCTGGATGGAACCTCTTACTATTTGGGTTCCACATTGAACTTCTGCTAGGGTTACTGTATGTTGGATACTTGTTAGAGGATTTTGGTGGTGAGCGGCATCATAAATTTGATCCAGAAAGGTGCATCCATGCCTCCCGGCTCTTGGCATTCCAAGTCTCCAAAATCAAATTAGAATTTTCCTGCATGCCACCTGCATTGCATGGTCACGGATCACCGATGGCGCTTAGCCATTTGGACAACGGCGGAAGAGCTTGGAGACGTCGTGGCCTACAATTCAGCCATCGCCTCCTGTCGCGCCCAATGGCAGGTGGCTTGGCATTTGCTGGCCATCCAACTGTCCCAAGGTGTCAAGTTAGAGCCCAACGTTCGAAGCTATGGAGCTGTGGCCTCGGCCTGCACGGGCGAAGTGAGGCATTGGGCTAAGGCCAAATTCCTGTTGGAAGATATGGCAGGAAGGCAAGTGACACCGAACCTGGTGAGCTTCAACACCATTGCGGGGGCGTGCAGATCAGCTGGGCGATGGCTACAGGTCCTGGAGTTGGTGGGATCGTCAGGGCAGCAACCGGACGTCATCTCCTTGACCCTGGCGGTTGGTGCAGCTGAACAGGCTGCAAGTTGGGGTGCAGCCTTGCAGGTGCTGGACCAGGCGGTTGGGCTTCAGCCTGACATGATGTTCTACAGCACCACCATGAGCGCATGTCAAGGGGCGGGTCAATGGAAAGGGGTCTTACATCTCTTGGCCAGTGACAGGGTTCGGGAGTGTTTATTGAGTACAGTCGCCTACAATGTCGCCATCAGCAGCAGTGAAGGAAGCTGGCAGCTTCCATTGGAGCTTTTGGAATTCATGAAGTTCAGCCTTGCCAAGCCAGATTTGTACAGCTTCAACTCCTCCATTCGCGCATGTGGAAAGGGAAGTTGGAGGGCAGCAAACGAGATGCTGAGGGCCGCAGGTCGAGTGGGTTTGACCCCAGATGTTGTGACTTACAGCTCCTTGGCACATGTGGATGCTTGGCATTTTTCCATCCTCGCACTCAGCACGGCGCAGGAGTGACGGCTGCCAGAAAGATCCGGAGGTTATATTAGAGAGACCATCTTTACTTCATTAGTCAGTCAACCTTGGGTCCCTCAACACTGGATGGTTGATGTTATCTGTAAAGACGACCAAATTCTGCAGAATCCCGTGAGCTGTGGTCAATCGTTACATTTCTACCATCGCGTGGTTGAGCCCTCTTCACAGGTCGCTTTTTTCCGTTTTCCGTTCCAGAGCCAAGCAGCCCCCAACTTCTCGCCATCCTTCACCATCCTTCACTATCCTTCACCATCCTTCACCTTTCAGGAGCAGAAGGTTCAAGTGAACGCGGTGATCTACAACAGCTCCATCTTGACCTGTTCCTGGCCGCGTGCCTTGGCCCTGCTATGGAAATTGCAGGGCCAACGGCTTGCAGGGCTTGCAGACAGCGTCACCCTGAACGCTGCGGTGGAGGCGTGTGGCAAGGCGATGCAATGGCAACAGGCCGTGCAGGTGCTATGGGACGCCATGGCGTGGAGCCTGGGAGCCAGCGACCTGACGTACTGTTTGACCATCGCGGCCTGTCAAACAGCGACGGCATGGCAGCTGGCCTTTGGGCTGCTGTCAGACATGGTGCTTTGGCAGTTCTTTTTGTGCCTTCAAAGTTCAAAGTTGGAAAACATATGTTAACAATTGTTAACATATGAGCAATTTAGGAAGGTAGAGGGGAGGGAGGTGTGGGGCCCAGGTAATCAAATCAGGCAGGTACCTTGCAACATCCGGAGGGGTGAGAAAAGGCCCTCCACCGCACTGGCAAGATGCAAGGTTCGGGCCATTGATGGAACATGATGGAACTATGTTTTGATACATTATTCACAGATAATTATAAACGTGGAGGGCACAGTCAAATTTAATGTCTTGATCCATTAAAAAGACATGGACATACATATAGTCTAGTAATAGTAAATGGAAGATCTTTTCGGAACGTCTATAGAATCTAACTGACATAAAACACGTTTTTTTTCCCGATCTTCAACGGGGTACCCTCCGTAATGTAACAGGTGCTATGACACTTACCGTTTACAGATGATTTACCTATCAAACAATGCTGAGATTTTCCAGTTGAGGTGACCTGGCAGATCCAGACCAGCAAGCTGACTTTCACAGAGGCCATCCGTCAAACATCTCAGTGGCTTCAGGCCTTGAAACTCTTGGAGACGCTGCGGGAATCCTGGCTGCAGCTGTGCGGATTGTATTAATAGTCGTTGGGGAACACATGCCTGGAACATGTCCGGAACCAATTATTTATGAAAGAAGGGTTGAGAGATGTTGAGAGTATATCAACCGTTTTTTTTTTAATTCTTCCTCTAGTGTTCTGGATTGCCTGCTGACTTCAGTTACTACTTTACTCTACTTTAGTTATTTTTGTTGCTTCCGAACATTGGACGCTTCCATCCCTTGGACTTTAGCCACTTTCCAGGTATCATACTTGCAGGTGGATGAGGTGATGTAGAACGCCTTGCTGGCTGCATTGGGTTCGGAATGGATCCTGGCAATGGACATCCTGCAAAGGTACGAGGGGCAAAAGAGCGTTGTCAGCTACAATTCAGTTGCCACTGCGTGTGGGCAAGCCATGCAGTGGCTTGAGGCAGTTGCCTTGCTGTCTTTGTCAAGTCAGGCGTTGCAAGAGCTGGATTGCTACAGTTACACTGCAATCATCAGCGCATCCGAGACACTTGCGTGGAGGCAGGCCTGGTATTTCTTCAGCTTGCAAGATGACATGCCCACTGCCACCGTCGAAGCCTTCAACTCAGCTCTGAGCTGCGCCAAATGGCAGGCAGCCCTGGAGGTCCTAGGAAGAATCAAGGGAAGATGTTTGGTTCCCACCTTGGTTTCATTCAATGCCACCAGCTCAGCATGTGCCCGTGCCGTTGCATGGGCCCATGCGGTTGGGCTCCTATCTGCCATGATCACCTTACGCCTGGATGCCACCGTGCCCAGCTGTGCAGCAGCTGCCACGTCCTGCATCCGCAGCCAGAACTTCCTGCCAGCGCTGCAGTTCCTGGCGCGGATCAGTTGGTTCGCGCTCAAGCGATGCCTTGTTTCGGATGTGTCGGGTTAGGGGCTGACCTTTGAAGACGAAAAAAGGTGTGCTGGAGCTCCAGGTAGCTCATGTCGGGGTGGATGTTGTTGGCATTGCACAGTTGGAGGGCCCCATGGGATGCTTGAAGTGACCCACTCTGGGGCAAGTCTATAAGTCTATTCTGAGTGCAGGCAAGAAACACAGTGACGAACTACATCAAGCTAGTTTGGGTAACATGTTGCCACTTGCCATGGTATGACATGCTCGTCAGTCAGCAGCTGATATTTAAGGCTGACAAGACCGCCTGCGGTGCAAAGCCTAATAGACCCATAGCCACCTGACTCGTTGGCAGGAAAACCAGCTTCTGGTGGCCCTGAATTTGCTGCAGCAGATGCATGCCAAATCTTTACCATTGGATACAGGCACTGCGGTGGGGTTGCCAGGTGCTGGTCTGTATGTGGATCATGTAGAGGTAGCACACGACCAAGGTACCAAGGCCAGATCATTTTTGTGGCAGTAGCTACTAGCAAGGCTACTGTCGGATGACTTTGAAGGCTTGAATCACAGGACTTCCAACTCTATCCAAGGTGATAAGGCCTTATTAAGTGGCAATTTAAATGACAATAATAATATAATATTATTCACCACCAGATTCCTTCCCAGGTTAGCTTTTGCCGAGGCTCCTACAACTACCTGATTTTGGCCCTCCTTCGAGTTGGCGCCAGCGAGTGGGCCGTGCACCTGGTGCAGCGGGTTGGGGGCTCAGCTTTTGGATGCTTTTGGGATCCACCTGTAATGTGGGTAAAACGGTAAAACAATGCCATTTTTACCACCCATGACTGGGAATGGTAACACCACCTATATCCACCTATAAAATAGCGATTTGGGGCGGGCATGGTTTATTATTGTTTTACCCACATTACCCGTTTTTTCATTGGATGGGACTCGGTCCAAGGGCAACAGGTCGCCCCTCCCCACAGGCCATCGCGGACAAAGTTTTCGTAAAAGTCCGGCCCCAGTTTCTGGATCTGCACGGGATGTCCGGCCCAGTAGCCAGGTGTCTTGGCTCCATTGGGAAGGTCAATGATGATAAGCCTATGACTGGGCCATTTTGGTATTGAAATGTATTGAAATGTGTCAAACATGGGCTAAATATATGTTGTAATATTTGAAAAGGCTACTGTGAAAAATTGCATTGAATTATCAAGTTTGGGCGGCTGCATTGCTGCACCAAACAAGTAACGGCCAACATTGGTCAACATGGGCAAGCCAAACCAGGCACATTCTTTAGCAGATTCCTGCTGGAAAGTTGCCACTCATAAGATTTCACAAGCGCGGTTATAACATGCCAAGTCTGGGCAAGTGGGGTTGAAAATCCTACATGTCAATCCAAAAACTCGCCTTGTCACTGTGGTAAATACAGCTATGCCCCGTGATTTCGACCAAGGTTTTGCTTGCTGCTAACCTTGCGCGATGAAGCTTTTTGGCTGAAGAGTTTGTGACCAGTTTGACGGGGAAACTGTGGGATGTTAATGCTAAACGCTGCATGAGATGGATGAGTCTGGGTTCAAAGAGTGGGCCATTCATGGCCATTCCCCCCTGCTATGCACGAGTCGTCCCAGTCTCACTGGATTGGTTTAAGGGAAAATCTACGGGAAACCATGGCTTTCCCCCATCTATTGGTGCGGGGTTTTCCTGCAAATTTTCCCTGAAACCAACCCAGCGACAGTCCGTTTATCCATGATTTTCGCGCAGACCCGGCAGATTCGTTCCAGGCGTTGCGCGCATCTTCCAAACCTCTGAAGGTTATCACCGGCATTGGCAAGTGCGGGTGCCCAGGGTGTCTGTGGCATCCTTGGGCTGGCGATCCAAAGAGGAACTCAGAAAAATGGAGACTTAATCAACCAGGTGGAGATTAAACCAAAGAAACGTAGTGACTGACTTAGTAGATTTACCGGCAGGACTGAGGGTTGTCCCGGAATGGTCGTATGAACGTCAGTGGGAGGCTCATTTCTCTGCGCAGGCGCAGTGTTTTATGACTCTGGTACATCTGTGAGTTAGCCTGGTCTAAGACGAATTTTTGGAGAACTCAGTCAGAAAAGTGAACCCTCTGCGGACTTCACGCGTTTTGGCCATTTCCACTTTTTCAATCTTTTCCACTTTTTTGGCGAGTCCGGATTTTATAACTTATGTAAACCCTAAATGAAGCCCCTAATCGAAGTATGCGTATGTGTTCCATGGGGCCGGGGGATTTTACAACTTATGTAAGCCCCAAATGAAACCCCTAATAGAAGTATGCGTAGATGTTCCATGGGGCCGGGGGAATTTATAACTTATGTAAACCCTAAATGAAACCCCTAATAGAAGTATGGGTAGATGTTCCATGGGGCCGGGGGAATTAAAACTTATGCAAACCCTAAATGAAACCCCTAATAGAAGTATGCGTATATGTTCCATGGGGCCGGGGGATTTTATGACTTATGCAAACCCTAAATGAAACCCCTAAAAAAGTATGCGGCGTAGATGTTCTATGGGGCCGGGGGAATTATAACTTATGTAAACCCTAAATGAAACCCCTAATAGAAGTATGCGTATATGTTCCATGGGGCCGGGGGATTTTATAACTTATGTGGACCCTAAATGAAACCCCTGATAGAAGTATGCGTATATGTTCCATGGGGCCGAGGGATTATGACAAGGAAATGTTATGACAAGGAAATCCCTTAGCACTGGGATGATGGAACCAATCGGTTGCTAGCTCCGCCCTCGTCCTGTGGGAAGATTTAATATGATTTAATCAGCAAGGTCAGATTGCTAGGTGAAATTGTACGGGTCTCGTTTCACAGCTACTTGAGTTCCCAACTGCCCCTTGCCGCAGCTTGCCGCAGCTTGCCTCAGGCACAGTGATGGTGCGCCGAAAGTGAAGCCAGAGGTCTTATCTGTTTGCCAGGAGCTTCGGCTCCCTGCCAGGCAGAGCCGCGACCGTCTGAACGTTGGATACCCCCAAAGTTTGGAGCTTTGAAACCTCACCCGAAATGTAGCTTAACAGGCCATTGACCTGCGAAATGTGGGGATATGATATGTTATATGTGTGTATTAGCCTATCTATCTATCTATATATATATATACTAATAAATCATGCTGACAAACATCGATAAACCATATATAGACATTGGTTAAGTGATGTTAAGTGTACCCATTAAGTACCCATCCTGACATCAATCCCTTCTGATTTCAACCACTGGAAGTTAGCCTGGGAACCAGGCTCTCGCAGGATGAAGGCTCTGTCCAGGCGCGGCGCTTGGGGTTGGGGGTTGGCTGCTCCGCCGCCACTCCTGTTCGGGGGTATAACTATGGTATAACTATGGTATACCTATGGTATAACTACAGTATGGTATAACTATGGTATAACTATGGTATAACTTACTGTAACCTTTTTTTCTGGTTGTGAAACATCAATGCGATTGATGATGATTCATGGATTTCGTAGGTTTTGAGTCTATTTTCAACACATCTATAAGACTGATGGGTTTTCTCGGATGTTTTGATTTTTGAACCATTGGGCCGGGACGACCATTCGTTGCTTCTGACATCTTCTGACAGGTGAGCTCAAAACACTTGACCTCGACCTTGGCGGGCCAAGTTCAGCGCTTGCTTTCGGAGCAGGACCAGCTTTTTAATGGCTGAATAGAACATCCCAATTTGGAACATTTTGAAAACCATGCGCTTGCCCTCTGGGAATTTGAGACAGCTATGGGACATCTCATTACCAGAGGACAATTGTCCTCCAACCTCCTCCAAAGTTATCACGGAGTTCTAATTGCGATCGGTATGTGGGCATATCATGCAATTGTGAGCAACATGCGCAGAATACGTAGTTCGTTGCTCCTGAAATCTTGAAAGTCAAAAAGTCCAACCAGACCTTTTGTGTCCAAAGTCTGTTTCGTTTTTGTGCAGCATTTGGTCAACAAACAGATTTCCCGGCCAACCATGTCGTCTCTAGCACATAGGTCTTTGTTCTCATCCCATCCAGTGGATACCCTTTGGTAATCTAACATCGCTATGGAAAATGGATGAACATGGCCAGTTTATAGTTTATAGTGGATTTACCATGATTTACCATGATTTGCCTATCAAGAATCATGGTTTTCCATAGCAAACCGTGACAGATCAGTGAATCATTTTCATCCGCGAGGAGCTGAGGCGCCACTATGCCAGCCTTCCCTTGATCGATTGGGATGAAGCGGTTCAAGTGGCTGAGCCTGCTTTGATGAGCCAGCGCTAGGACCAAAAAAGTTGCCGCCTGCGCCGACGCTGGCGGCCTCAATGTGGGAAAGAGGGTGAATCAATGAGGGTTTTAGCATTTGAAAAGGTGTGCAATTATATAGTGCAATTAGGGTTTGTCAAAAAACACCTCGATTTTTCAAGTTGATTTCGGGTTCACATGGATCATTGTAGATGAATGTAGATGATGTCCGGGTTGACCATTTGGAACCGCTGGGTGTTTTTTAGGTACGCGCGGCCTTCCAGCCCCATGCGGTGTGGTCTGAGGATGCGCCCGAGGCGAGGATTCTGGGAGGGTGAGATCAGGTGAGGCAGAAAAGATGACCCAAGAGCCCAAGAACTACCCTCTGGTTATTTAACATAGCCATGGAAAATTGCCCATTTATAGATGATTTTCCCATTTAAACCCCTATTTATAAGGGATTTTCCATGGCTATGTTAAATAACCAGATGGTAATTACAAAAAATGCAAGGGTTGAATAAGCCCCTTTGAGCAAGGGATGTAAGGGATTGAGTGAATATGGCGTAAATCATCTTGATAAAAAGCCATATTGGTGGAGGTGGGGCCATGTTCCATATCAATTTGGGCACATTTCAATTCCAGCGGCAGAATCAGGGCCTATTTTGATTCATTTCATATTTTTCATTATTTTCCACATGGTTTCGTAGTTATTTTCGATTTCCATCCTCAACTCTTCTTGAACTTCTTGGTAGTTTCAGTTTTTTCCCCCCTCAATTTTCCAGTGTTCCTTCATTTTCCGCCTCAGTTTTCCGTAGTTTTCCCATGAAATATCATGAAATATGATGAAATATAGGGGGGTTCGTGTACATTTTTCCATATTTTTCCATCTTTTTCCATATTTTTCCCCCCAGGCCCTGGGTCCGCCATCGCTGGCCCTGGCGGCGGCGCCCTTCTGGGCCTTGGCCACCGCGGACGCGAGCTGCTGCGGCATCCGAGAGCTGCTGAAGCCCTTGGTGACGCCTGAGGCGGGAAGGGGGGATTGAAAAACTGGTTATTACACATTATTGATTGTGGTTATTTGATTATGATATAAACAGTTTTGTATACAAATGGGGATTAATAATGGTTTGTTATTACAATCCCAGATGAATCATATTATTTGATGATTATATCAACTGTTATTACAGATGAATCATATTATTTGATGATTATATCAACTGTTATTACAGATGAATCATATTATTTGATGATTATATCAACTGTTA
>Ga0126342_10022679_pt1 | contig 10338 bp, 12 predicted proteins | sample Cyp1metagenome_FD_92528 | JGI IMG/M metagenome (GOLD analysis project Ga0126342, IMG submission 92528) | Coral microbial communities from Lord Howe Island, Old Settlement Bay, Australia - Cyphastrea 1 metagenome | ecosystem: Host-associated > Invertebrates > Cnidaria > Coral ... | reverse complement strand
CGGCCATGTCAGATCGAAATGTGCATTTGGGTCATTTGGGCGATTTTTGGGTCGATCTGCAGGGCAAATTCCCACAGTGCACCGCCCCCCCGCAGCTGACTGTACCAGTCTGACAGATCTGTCCGTATCACTGGCTACTCGCTGCTAAACTACCTCGTCTCGGCACCTCGGTGCGGGCGGATTTCGCTATATTTCAGTTCACAACATCTAACGCATCGGACTACATTTCGATGGATGGAACTTCGGCAGCTGCTTGGCTTGAACCTTTTATCAGGCTTGCTGGGCCTCTTCTTTCCATGCATTTTCCATTTCTATCAATATCTTCAAGCAAAAGCAAACTCTTGGCGCATGGTATTGAACAGTTTGGCAACAAACGCACAAATTCGAGAAGGATCCGAATGTGCGATGCAAGGTTTGCCTCTGGCATGGTGGAGGGATGGAACATGAAGGAGCCGGCAAATGGTTCAATACTTTTCATACCCAACCACTAGCGGCTAGTAGGCTAGCTATCTGCAGCCTCCACGCCGTGGATGCAAGTGTCCAAGGGCAATCTGTGGCAGCCCCAACCCCGTCTCCCCAAACAGTGTGTCCGCACTAAGGGGTTCTTACGGTAGCTGTAAAGGCCGGTGCTTGATCAGGGTGCTCCAAATGGGGCGCGGCATTTTTTCTCTAAATTTCCGTATGAAGTGGCTCTTGTGAAATGTTGACGTGCATTTCGCCTGCGCACGCTCGCACAAAGTGTGTGTCTGCGTTCTGGGCTCATTCTGGTCTGTGGCATTTTACCTGTAAACTTCCGTATGAAGTGGCTCTTCTGCAATGCTGACATGCATTTCGACTGACTGCGCAGGCTCGCACAAAGTGTGTGTCTGCGTTCTGGGCTCATGTGGCTCTTCTGCAATGTTGACATGCATTTCGACTGCGCGGGCTCGCACAAAGTGTGTGTCTGGGTTCTGGGCCCATTCTGGTCTGCAGCATTTTACCTGTAAATTTCCGTATGAAGTGGCTCTTCTGCAATGTTGACATGCATTTCGAATGCGCAGGCTCGCACAAAGTGTGTGTCTGCGTTCTGTGCTTATTCTGGTCTGAGGCATCTTACCCGTGAATTTCTGTATGTGTTGACATGCATGTCAACTGTGCAGGCTCGCACTAAGTAAGTGTGTGTGTGTGTGTCCGCGTTCTGGGCTCGTTCTGGTCTGCGGCATTTTACCTGTAAATTTCTGTGTAAAGTTGCTCTTCTGCAATGTTGACATGCATTTTGATTGCGCAGGCTCGCACAAAGTGTGCGCCTAGGTTCTGGGGTGCGGCATTTTTCCTTCAAATTTCCGTCTAAAATGGCTCTTGTGAAATGTTGAAGCGCATATCGACTGCACAGCTCGCGCAAAGTGTGTGTCCGCGGTAAACAGGTGTTGTCCAGGAGGTCTTGCCAAGAGACCTCTTTTAGAGATCTGTGCAGAGATCTTGCCACGAGGTCTCTCACATAAATCTTGCCAAGAACTCTTCTAGAGAGCTTGCGCAGAGGTTTCATAAAGAGATCTTGTACAGAGACATTGCATAGAGATCTTTTGAAATCTTGCCAAGAGGCCCCTTATATACAGAGATCTTGCCAAGAGACCTCTTATAGAGATCTTGCACAGAGATCTTACCAGGACACCTCTTATGGAGACCTTGTACAGAGACATCGCATAGAGATCCTGTTGCAGAGATCTTGCCAAGAGGTCTCTTACATAAATCTTGCACAGGGAGCTTTTATAGGGAGCTTGTACAAGGATCTCATAAAGAGATCTTGCCAAGAGATTTCTTTTAGAGATGTTGTGCAGGAGTCTTGCCAGGACACCTCTTACAGAGATCTTTGCAGAGATCTTGCCTTGAGGTCTCTTACAGAAATCTGTAAATTTCCGTATGAAGTGGCTCTTCTGCAATGTTGGCATGCATTTCGACTGCGCAGGCTCGCACAAAGAGTGTGTGTGTGTGTGTCTGCGTTCTGGGCTCATTCTGGTCTGCGAAATTTTACCTGTACATTTCCGTGTGAACTGGCTCTTCTGAAATGTTGACATGCATCTCAACTGCGCAGGCTCGCAAAGTGTGCCCCTAGATCGGTACAGAGATCTTGCCACGAGGTCTCTTACATAAATCTTGCCAAGAGAACTCTTTTAGAGAGCCTGTACAGAGGCTTAATACAGAGATCTTGTACAGAGACATTGCATAGAGATCTTTTGACATCTTGCCACGAGGCCCCTTACAGAGATCTTGTCTTATCGAGATCTTGTACAGAGATCTTGCCAGGACACCTCTTATGGAGACCTTGTACAGAGACATTGCATAGAGATCCTGTTGCAGAGATCTTGCCAAGAGGTCTCTTACATAAATCTTGCCCAGAGAGCTTTCATAGGGAGCTTGTGCAGGGATCTCATAAAGAGATCTTGCCAAGAGATCTCTTTTAGAGATATTGTGCAGGAGTCTTGCCAAGACACCTCTTACAGAGATCTGTACAGAGATCTTGCCATGAGGTCCCTTACTAGATCTTGCCAGCAGAGCTCTTGTAGAGATCTTGTACAGAGATCTTGCCAGGAGACCACCTATGGAGATCTTGTACAGAGACCTGGTGAAGAGAGCAGAGGTCTTGCCCGGAGATCATTTATAGATAGATTGAACAGAGGTCTTACTCTTTGAGATCCCTTACAAAGATCTTCTGTGGAGATCTCCTATAGACACCTTGTACAGATAGCCTTACACAGGGATCTTGCACAGCAGCTTCTACAGAGAACCTGTCAAGGAGATCCTGCGCACGATCTTCTACAGAGATCTTCACAAAGGGAACTTGCAGAATCTTACCTGGTATCTCTTCTTTTCACTACTAGGGTCGCTCTTGTCCTGCTAGCTTGCAGCCACTGATGCTTTTAGGCCCTTTCCGCCTTTCCTCCACCTTTTCATCCTCAACTTCATCTTCCGCATAATCATCCTCATCCTCATCCTCCTCAGCATCACCATCCTCCACATCACCATCCTCCAAGTCCTCTCCCACAACATCATCCTCCTCCACCTCATCTTCCGCAACATCATCCTCCTCCACCTCATCTTCCGCAACATTATCATCCTCAACATCATCCTCCACTACATTTTCCTCCTCAATATCATCCTCCGCAACATTTTCCTCCTCCTCCTCCTCCGCCTCCTCATCATCATCATCATCACCATCATCATCATCATCCTCATCCTCCTCATCCTCCTCCTCCTCATCATCATCATCATCCTTCACATCATCATACATTATCCTCCCACTCCCCCACACTCTTTGGGGTCTCTTGCCTCTTGCCAAGATATTTTTGTTCTGAAGAACCGGGAGCATTCGCCTCCTCCTTAAAAAAAAGTAACGCATTTATTAACAATTGGTCCAGCATGGGGCCTGTCTACCTACAGGAGTGACAGTCCAGCAAGGGGCTTCTGTGGTCCTTATATCGACGCGGGCTGTCATCGACATACCCGTTTTTTTCTAGCTGCGGTTTCTTTTCCAACAAATCATCAGTTTTCTCATGATTCAGGAATCCTGGCTATTTATGCCGGGAGGCTAAGCAGAGAACCTCCAAGCCAAACTTTACTCACCTTTGTCATGGAACATGAATGACTCGCACCATTTCTACACCCTGGTTTCTTCGATCACCCGAACCTCGAAACTTCAGATTTGTCAAGTTTGGGGATGAAATTTGGTCGACCCATTGACGATACTACATGGCTTGTGCATCGTAAACAAGAGTTTTCCCAACATCAGGGTGCGCAGCAGGGAAACCGTTCACTCTTCCAGATGACGCGCTTCATGCGACTCTATTTTGCCAACTTATACGTGCTGTGTGTGCCAGTGTCCGGGTGCAAGTTCGCATGAAAAATGTCACCAACCATGGGCCTAATCACCAAAACCGCAACATCAAGACGATCTGAAACAGCTGTGGCGCCAAAAATACGTGCGAGTTTTTCGCGCCACGGCTCTCGTTTTCCCTGCTGCGAGAACACCGCTTACCGATTGTTGCCCGCTTCTTTCCATTCCTTTCTGCGGGTTCGATGCTCATCCAATGTGGCTCCACCCGCGAAACATCCCACCTTAAACTCATAATCGGTGAGTCCTTTGGGATCTTACGCAGCGAAAGCGGAGGGTCCTCCAATGTTCACAAGATTTGAACCGTTGCTGAATCTGAGACACTGGATAAGAGGAACACGCAAGATTGCGTTTTCATGAGCCTATATATTGCAGTGCAGTTGCCTATGCACATGCACCCAACACAAAGAAACTCGCTCTGCACTTGCTGACTGAAACCGTGGATAAGGGGACAGCATCCCGGACTTCCCGAAGTCCGGGATGCTCTCCATTTGTCGCATCATGGCCTCGGAGTCTCACTGCATGCCAGGTGCGAAGAACACCACGGCAACATGTGAACAACCAGAAACCCAAAAAGAGACAATGAGCAAAATACACCGGCAAGAGACCCCAAACAGTGTGGGGGGGGGGTAGGAAGTCCAGGAAGTCAATGTACCAGGTACAAGCAACATCAAGCAACAGTAGCAATGGGACAGTAACAGGTCAGGTTACGCATTATCGCACCAGCAGGAACTTGTTTTGGCACAAGAAGCACCGCTATGTCTGCTCATCCAGACCTCATACCAGAACCTCATACCAGAACCTCATACCACCACATGTCAGAGAATTTCAAGAGATCGCCAAAGGGCCTTCTACACAGAGGGTCTTAGAAGACGTACAAGAACTTGCTATGAGCATCCCAGAAGAACTTTCCTGCAAGCACAAATGCAGAGCATCTTCAAAGTCTTAATGCAAGGACATCTTGAAGAGGATCTCAACAGGATCTCCACAAGACCTCTTCTCACAATGATCATGGACCCAAAGGATTTCACCAGAACCTTTTCAGGATCTTCTCACCAGGACCTGTATACAAGATCATGCCAGGACCTCTGACAGCATTTCACTAGGGCATGTATACAAGATCATGCGCAGCAAGGACCTCTTCCAAGATACCTACAAGATCTACTCGCAAGGAATTGTAAAAGATTTTGACCAAGATCTTCATGCTAGGACCCCTAAGAGAATCTCACAAGGTCGTGAAAAAAGGACCTGCGCATGTTGATACAAGAACCACCCAAGAGCCCACAAGAGCTTTCACACAAGCCCCTCTGAGACATGGCATCTGGAAGATCTTCGTAGCAAGGATCTCACCAGGATCGTCACAAGATCTTCTGTAAAGAGCAAAGAACCTGTGCAGGATCATGCAAGGACCTCTTAGAAAGGATTTCACCAGAACCTCTTCAAGATCTTCTCACAAGGACCTGTAAAAGATCACGCAAGGACCTCTTAGAGGATGCCAGGAGGATCTTCACGAGATCTTCTTACAAGGACCTGAAAAAGATCATGCAAGGACCTCTTAGAAGATTTCATCAGGGTTTTCACAACATCTTCCCACAAGGACCTCTACAAGACCTTGGTGAAGAGCTTCATGTATACGGCGCTCCTCTAAGACTGCACCATGAAACTCTTGCGAGATCGTCATGGCAGGAGCCTCCAGAGAATCCACACAACGTCACGAAACGGTTGCGTGAGCCATGTCAAAATTCGCACCGCGCCACAACGAGAGCGATCGAACGCGCACAAAGTCACGAGAGGATTGCGCGAGCACATGGTACAGTAGGTTTTCACAAAACATTGCGCGTGCCACGAAAAATGAACATTGAAAATGGCGCCTGCCACGCAAAATGACCTCCAAAAGCACATCATTTTCCCCCATGCCTGCCAACATTTCAGAAACGTCCAGAAAGTGCCACGCCTGCCACGAAGATGAGAAACTGCCCGATGCCCTGCACCTGTCATGCAAAACGACATTTTCTTAGACTTCAGAATGTCCCGGAAATGCCAGGCCTGTCACACGACATGGACATAGCCCAAATAACGAACACGGCACGCTAGTAAAACGATACCTTCGGAAGAGCCAAAACCTAGGTGCCCATCTTGTGCGAGCCTGTGCAGTCGAAATGCACATGGACATCTCACAAGGGAACTTCTATGCGAAAGTGTTCAATGCAAAAGCCAGAGACCACAGAGCGTGCCCTGATCTAACCCTGGCCTTTAACACCTATCGCAAGAACCCCTCAGTGTGGAATAGTGTGGACATATGTGGATATACTGTCTGGGGATCTGTAGATGTATACCGCCAGTTCCTCTATGAGAAAAAAGTGGACTGCTTGAGATGCCTGTAGTACAGTGACATGGGTAAGCTGCTGGCCATGACTTCCTCCACACCTTCATCGTGACCTGTGACACAAGAATATTGGGCTAAATGGTGGTTCTGCCATGTTTTGAAAACGCAGGTCTAGAACCCTTTGACCGCAAAATTCAGCCTTCAAGATTCTTCAAGCATCTATAGGCCTTGCACATTGTCCGAAACTTGTTCTACCCACATTCCCACAATATGAACGTCTCTGTGCAAACCCAAACCTGGCGGACAACAGGGCTGAAACAGCTTTGATACTCCACATCTTACCCAAACAAGATTGGAGACAACATGACGCAAATTGCCCGGTGGCAAAATTAGGAAGGAAGGAAGGAACCGCTCGAAGGGAAGCACTGCGGGACAATGTAGGGGCGCTGCAGTGACTACATCGCCGCAATCTATGGGGAATACTGAACTGATAGACCAGTCAGGGATCAGAGAGCGCAGGCTGCATATCCCTACAGGCACGCGATCTTGGGTATCCTAGGCTAGCGGCTGGCAACGAAGGCTAGAAGGGAACGCTGTGGAAGACGCGGTTTCAACGCTTCACTTTTCCGACACAGCCCCGTTCCATGTGATAGCAGGGTCGCAAGAGGATAAAGTTTTGCGGCCAAGCATATTGAGTCTCGCTCGACGTCACAAATTCTGAGCGGTGCGTCGATCAGGCCAGGACATGTGCAAGGCGCCTGCAACAAGTGGAAGGGCAGCTGCAAAGCGGATCGCTCGCATGGCGCACAAGATCCAAATCGATCAACACTCAGAAGTCCTGTCCTCATTGATTTTGTGTCTGTTCTTCATTCCACGTTTATTTTCGGTGGCCTCTATTTATATACTGGTTTGTCCAGGGATGTCTAGGGTAGGTTAATCATGCATGGACCTGAATTTAAGATAAATTATATACGAATTCTGTAACTTTTTTGTAACATGGTCTGAGAGATGTCAAGAGTTTTTGCTACGCTCAATCCATTCCTTTCCTTTGAGTTTAGAATCCATCAGCCTTCGCGGGGTGACCAAAGTCATTGAGATCACTTTGTCTGACAATCTGCCTTTGACAATTTGATGCTTGTAAAGGCCGACACCTTACAGCCGCCCTTTTTCGCATCAATGAAACAGTCTGACACCTCCTTCACTCCAGAATCACGGCGTGGTGCTGGCCACGGGAGTCTGTGTCAGTTGTCTATCCCTGCAACCTGAGGCCTGATTTAACACTGTCCATGCCCTGCGCTCCATGTTGGTTGCCCACCTGTCCGAGACTTTCTTGGGCTCCTCTTCGCGCTTTGCCAGGCCATCATCAAGCTGTTTTTCGTCACCAAACGTTGAAGCTAAAGCCAGACGAAGTGGCACCGCTCGAGACAACTGAGACAAGCTTGTTGCAAGCCAAGCTGCTGCATTTGCCCTACTTCTGCGGAGAAGAAACGTGTTTTGGCTTCTCGGTGCTTGTAGGTGAAGGGGCGAAGTGTTCTTCAGCTCTGTTTCAACTGCCAAATGAAGCCACGCCTTCACAACTACCAACCCAGAAAATGCCGGAGCTGTTGAAGCCGCTCGCAGATTAGCTCGCATCTGAAACACAGGCTCCTGCAAAAACTTGATTCGTGCTCACTGCTTGCACATGTAATATTTTTTGGCAAGCTACAGTACTGAGTGTTTTTTAGGCAAGCCGTCGCATCTGAGCAGACACAGAACATGACTGCAATTACTGCAAGGATGGACCTCCTAAGTGAAGTGACCGCTATCAATCCCAAACTCACACCGCTGTATCAAAGGGACCCAAAAAATAGCACAGTATATAATAACGCTTAATTAAAGTCTGGGCAGGCCCGGCCCGAAACACCGGGGGGAACTTTCAAACTTCCTTTTGGAGCCCAGTGTCCTGCTGGCGCACTTGCTGAACCCGGAGCCCAGCTATCACCTGTGACAGGATTCAGTGTGGCTCTTTACTTCATGGCAGAAAGTCACTAGGATTACAACTTGTGCATGTGCAAAACTGCACTGGTCCAGAAAGCTGTTTGTCTGCATTTAGGACATGACAAACTGCACGCCATTTTGTTGAGTTTGGCCTTGTTTCGCCCGAGCTAGCTGCATCATCAGGGGGATCCGTATCGCTTGGTGTTGGTGTCGCTGTGGGAACGGCATCCGCGGATGCATCAGCTGTATCAGCTGTGACCTGTTCCTCCGCTTCACCTGCAAATTGCAGCTTCCATCACCCACAACACTGGTTGTTGTATGGTGTTCGCATCGTCTGGAATGCTTGCAAATTCTTCTGCTTCACATGTAGCAAAAAGACAGACGCCAATATATTTGGGCATGAAGCAGCAGTCAAGCATCTGCGCTTGAATATGATGGAGCTTCTGCAGCCAGCTGTAATGAGGGCAGACATGGCAAAACAATCGCAGGCTTGGAGGTTCTTTCAGATGGACAATTTGGGGCGCCATTTATCTTCCAACAGCAGTGTGGCCTCGTGAGTTCGCGGCAGGTGACTGCGCATTTGACCCGTTAGATGTACATGGCGCCTGAGACAAGCAGTGTCGTCGACACCATAGTCTTGCGAAGCACAGAACAAACCGAAACGAGCAGCATCACTAAGACATTGTCCTTCAGCAATATGCCCAGTCAGTCAAATTTCAACGGTCCAAGAGTCACATGCCAATGGATTCAGAGTTCTCTCGCGCAAAAAAACACAGACACTATGTTCAGAGACTATTCCAAGCCTCAGCTGCCCCATCAGCTGCCTCATCAGCGGCCCCGTCAGCTGCCTCATCAGCAGCATCGTCAGCTGCCGCAGCTGCCTTTTTCGCCCATGGTGCCAGCCGTCCACCACCTTCAATTCTGAAGTCTACCATCATGTGTCATCATGACCATGCATGACATATGGGCGAAAATGCGCTCTTTGCCTTTGGGTCTCATGTGCGCAGGAATTCGAGAAGATAGACCTTTGCTGCGTTTCGAATCCGTGTCGGCGTTCGACAAGGCTGAAGCGCAAAATGTCGCTACCTTTTGTGAGGCCCTGACTGATGCTAGGACACGATGGCGGCTGCGCTTTCCTCTGGAAGGTATTAGTCGCACGTTCAAAACAAACTGGCTCTTGGTCTTCTTAGACTCAACAACCAACATGTTCATCTTGTGCAAACACGTATATTCAACTTTGAATGCAAAGGTTTTTCTTCCGCCATTGCATGATGATTTTTGTAGCAGCAGCGCGGTGAACATAAAATTACAGCCATGAGAGACAAGAGTGAGGTCCCCGATAACGGAAGCTTGAGCAAGCAGGGATGAGGAAGGCGGCCATATAATATGCAATGATACATATGGTTCATACATATACACATAAGAACGGCGGACAAAAAATACGTGTTTATTTTCATGCCGTACGCAAATTAGGGTCGCCCAGTAGTGAAGATTTCTGCGCTCACAGATTTTCAGGCGACTCATGCAAACAGGGGTATTGTTTTTGCACACCGCTCAGCAAGGCTAAGGCGAAGCAAGACCAAATTAGGATCACAATAATTTTGCAAGATCTGTATGAAAGGCTTCAAAATCTATGCGCGATCTCTTGCTCGCGGCCTCATTGGGTCAGAACGGTTTGATGAGACATTCTTGTGCATTGTTACAGGACACTCTCGCAAGACATGTTTGCCAGACGCTCTTGGGAGTTTTTCTTGTGGAACAATCGAGCAAGACTTTGCAGTAACAAAATGCGACACACTCTTGTCAAAAACAATTGTCAGACACCCTTATGGGGCTGATGCGCTCTTGAAGGCAGCCAGGTCGTGACGAGACACGTTGAAAAGCATGGTTTATTTCAAATTTTAGCCTCTTAACCTGTGGGCCTTGTGGACCATGGAGGGAACTATGGAAGGGACTATGGAAGAAACCAGGGCAATAAGGATATCTTATAGAAGGTGATGTTAGAAACCATTTCAAGGGAAAATTAGCAAGCTTTTGAAGAAGCAAAGAAACAAAACAATGCACACAGCGAGGACACATCCAGATTCGTCAATCTGGGTTTGCACTCAAAGTCGTGAAGTACTTGACCTAAATTGAATTTGTATTGTGGACCGGTGATGAATTCAGT
>Ga0126342_10022678_pt1 | contig 10339 bp, 6 predicted proteins | sample Cyp1metagenome_FD_92528 | JGI IMG/M metagenome (GOLD analysis project Ga0126342, IMG submission 92528) | Coral microbial communities from Lord Howe Island, Old Settlement Bay, Australia - Cyphastrea 1 metagenome | ecosystem: Host-associated > Invertebrates > Cnidaria > Coral ... | reverse complement strand
TGAACTGTCTAACCTACCTTTTGCAACGATGATATGATCTGCATGGATCCTATCCCCAAAATGCTCACTCGGATGACCGTCGGTCAAGGCTCTTGGACCTTTCACCCGTCTCGCTGGAAGTGCATCTTGTTTCGCTTCCTGGCAAATGGGGCAATCCGCCTTTTTTGGAAGGTGCAAAATAGAATGGTTCAACACGGTGCCCGAAACGTCTCCTTCCGGTTCGGGGGCTAGGCTTGGCTCATACCCATCCGATTCCCCATCAGGAGATTTTGGGGGACATTTGGGAACACACTCCTCATTGACCTCTCCAGGCATGTGCAGAATATCAACTTTTTCTTTGAACAACGGGACATTTTCACGAACTTCACTGGCATAACAACGAGATGATTCAGGGCATGACACTCTTAAATCCTGAATGTTACTGGGCTTTACCAGGAATGGTTTAGGAAGCTCAGCATCCTCTGAAACATCTGCGCTATCACGTGGTAACCAAACAAAAGCTTTTCCTTGCCGAACTTGATCACCTATTGATAATGCCCAAGGGCTGTTCTTTAGCAAGTAGCATTCATTTGAACCAGAAAGTTCTCCCACAACTTTGCAAGAATCTGATCCGTCTCTACGCCCCCCACCGGTTGAGAAGGTGACAGGATGATTGGATTGTCCAATCATGTTAGGATCAACTTGGCCTAAACCGCCAATGTTTCGGCCTGCACCTGTATCACCCAACCATGTCACTTCCCCAGAGCTCGCATCGAAGCTTGTGAATGGCACCTCACTGGATTGCATTCGCAAAACTGGGACCTGATTGTCAGGTAGAATTCGCCCCAAAATTGGAGCCTCTGTTCCGGCACCATCGTAACACAACAACGCAAATGAGGAAACAACAGCTTTAAAAATCCTTGGGACTAAAGCTTTTGCTGATGGCAGGTTTCCTGCAGCGACTGCAAATGCGGCAGCGACACTTGGACTAGCTTTGGGCTTGGCCTTCGGCTTAGACTTTGCGGCTGGATCATGAACGAACGGACATGGATCCCTCCTACAAGTGCCACTTGGGTAAAAGAGGCATGGACTACCCTTTTCACCGGCAACAACGTCTTTCTTATCCTTGCCCCCCCCTTTTCCCTCAGCTTGGCTTGATGAAAATGGTTTGGGCTTCGGAGTGGCCTTTGCCTTGGGCGGGGCCTTCGAAGACGAGGCAGCTGCGACATCAACACTTTCCTTCTGACGGGACGACTCGGACTTCTCTTTCTTGTCTTTTCTTTCTCAACCCCTGCGGCGGCAGCATCAACTTTAGATTTCAAGGCGTTCAGAATTGATGCAGTGTTATGATCATGCTGGGACTCATCTATGCAATCAATCATTGACTGCCATGACCACTGAAATGTGCGGATCTCACCACCGGCTGGTGCTTCGCGAAATCTCTCAATCTTCAGTGCAAGTTTTGGGACAGCTTTGAGGCTCTCATACAACCATGATCTAAGAATGGCTTCGTTGGGGTATTCTGAGGTCTCCAAACTTGACAGAACAAATTCAACCCTATCCCGAAACACTTCCAAATCCTTGATCTCTACTCCCTGAGGCTTCAATGCCAAAAGGTGTTGTTGGCTGAGACTCATGCCCCTCTCTTTGTCTAAGCGGAACTTTTTGCAAATTCTACTCAGGAGAATATGTCCCTGAACCTGTTTCCCTTGGCGAACACTGCGTTCTTGCATGGCCTGAAAATCAACCCCAAATCTTCCACCCTTGGATGCTTCAAGAAGCTTTGTGCCAAGTACTCTATTCAGAACAGGAAAAAGGTCAGTGGATTCTTCGCGACCTTCCAGTGGACCACTTAACCAATTCAAGAGCTCGGCTTCATTACTCCTACAACACGCAACCAACTGAGAAATGACAGTGTTCTTCCAACCTCTCATCTCAGCAGCGTTTTTGGGCAATTGAGGTATCTTGATGCGATCATACCCTTTCAACCGCATGAGCTTACGTTCATTCGCATACTCAGGATCTGACTCTGAAGATGACGAACCATCACATGAACTAGAGTTAGAAGATTGCTTCTTACCCTTACCCTTCTTTTTCTTACTTACTTCATCTCTAAGATTTTGAACTTCCTCTTGGAGAACTGCCAAAACCTGATTGATGGATTCATTGGATTGAGATGGTGGTTGAACAGGCTCATGACCAAACAAGTCAAACATTTCAACATTTGAACCATTATCTGATCCAACCTGTCCACCCTCTGCTGGCAGGGCGCGGAGTGAACCGCGACTCTCTGCCGTCTGCAATCTCTCCATCAAATCCTGATTCAGACGAGTAAGCTGGGCAATCTGATTCTGCAGCTCAAGAACGACCGGGGGATCCCTGGAATGGGCTTGGCTACGAACATCATCCAAAGATTGGGCATGGATCCTATTGGCTTGTTCGACGGTTTCCCTCAAGATTTGGTGATGGCGTGACTCGGCTTCTGCTAAAGTTTCAGTTCTCACATCACTGGCAACACGGGCACTAACATTCTGGACATGTTCCATGGATGCTCTTGCCATGTCTTGGGCAGCATGTTGGTGGCGGGATTCGGCTTCAGCTATTACCTCTTCTCTTGCCACTTGAGTGGAAACTCGCCTAACTTCATCAATCATCTGGTTATGTCTCAATTCGGCTTCTGCGATTGTGGCATTACGGACAGAATCAGCAAATTGAAAGGCAGTCTGTTGGGCTAATTGGGTTGGTACTCCAACTTGAATTGACTGGATGGACCGGGCATCAACAAAGGTTGGACCCTGCTAGACCCCTTGACCCTGGCTTGGGACTGATGAACCTTGGGCTCTTCCCCTTCGTGCCAAAGACATGTCATCATCCTCCAACTCAAATCTACCAGCTTCCAAACCAGATAAATCACTTGCAACTTCCGAAGATTGATATGGACCTAAAGATCGTGACCTACGGTTTGCATTTCTGTGATCATCCCTGGATCTATGGACAACCCTTTGGTTTATGCTGGATTGGGATTCATCCCCAGGTGAGCTCATCACTTGGCCTATTGCCGCAACTGCCAAATGCAATTCACTTGAACCACTAGATTCTTGATTTGTAGACATTGGTCAATTATACTCTTTACTGATCTCTTCACTCACTGCACCCTTCTCTGTGGAACTTTTCTCAATCCTCCTTGCCAAGGCAATACCAACGCACTAATCGGCGAATCTCTGCCGCTTCAGTTTCAAGACCCCAATTCGAGTTCACCTGATAGACACGAATGCCCTCCCTTCTGTACCTCGAGATGTGATCAAACTGATCGTCAAATGCGATGGCTGCCCCAATCCTTTTCGCCAAGATCGCTTTCGCTTGGCGTTGGGTCACAACAACAATGATCGGAGAAGACGATGGATGTGCGAACGTTTCAAGGCGTCAACATGCGTCAACGTACTCCCTGAAAGATCCCTTTCCAATGAATGTCAAGCCAATGTAAACCACACCCGAATGTGCAAGATCCGCTAACAATTCGGCCGTCGAGGCAAAAATGACCTGAGTCTCTCCACGATGCTGTCCAACCCGAAAATGGCGTGGATTCGACTTGATGTCTGGAAGTTCCTCAATGGTGCGCACCCTTTTCGATCGACCTTCTGTTAAAGATTCGGGAAAAATCACCGTCTTAAACAAGTCAAAGATTGCACAGTGCTGAAGATCCTCAAACAACTCTCGAAGATTGGCTGGTGGTTGGAGTAAATCACTCACCAACACACAACCCTCGCCGAGCTCCACTTCCACTTCTGGATCGATTGCAAGTTCCACACCCTGAAATTGTCGTCCCGCACCTGAAGAAAAACTCAGGCCTGAAGATGTATTCACAATCGGATTCGATGATGAAGATTCCTCTGAAGCGACAACTTGCGATCCCGAAGAATTACTCGGGTTTTCAATTGCACCCACGACTGCTGATGATGAAAGAGAAGGACGGGGATTAGATTTCAACCGCAAAGCCTTAGCCTTGGCCTGTTGCTTCGCAACAGGTTCGTTGACCACCTCCACAATCTCCTCCTGCTCCGGATCAGCAAGGCCTCCAAGTGCAGAGCTGTCAACCTCTGCAGCCGGATCCACCGCGTTCCAAAAAGACTCGCGGATCCTTTTGCGCCGTGCCGACTTTCCACCTCTCGGTCGTGGCCGTCGCCCTGATGGCATAAAAATCTATCCAAGCTCAACTTCGACCACTCAACTGTTGTAAATACAATGTCAAGAACTGCCAAAGGATCTCAAGAAAGACTATTGCACGCGCACGGGCGAGGGTAAAATGCAATTAATTGAATATGAAGGGGGAGCCAGTGCGGCTGATAACCCAATAAAAAGGCGAAAAGTAGGATAACTTGAGAAAACACCCAAAAACCACACAAGTCAGCTTCTGAGGCCTCTTTTCCTTGAGCCAAAATTAGTAACATTCGAGGAGGTGAAAACCGACCCTTGTGGCTGGAATTCTTCTGTATATATATCATATACTGTATATATATATAATTATATATATATACATACCGAAGCATATCTTAAGAAGACCAGACAGGCAAAACAATGAGCAGTAATGAACCTAGATCAAGAGGCCGGCACCAACCAAATGACCAACCAACTGACTGCCCTCTGCATATCATACCTTTCTGCAGCACGAATTTTCTGGGCGGTCAACCCTTTGGGGAAGTCAAGTGAAATTGACTGCGTGTTGTTGAAGGCTTTTCAAATCTGCTCAATCAAAATGTCCAGCATCTTGACCCACGCATCAGCCTTCGAAAACGGGCCAACCAATTTGTGAGGGTGTAGTCAACCTGGCGAATCAGACTCGGAACATGCCAAGTGCGGCCAAGGTATCCAAGGGTATGCATGAAAGTAGCGAAAGGAGCGACAAAAAAGATGACAAGATGACAGCTATAATTCACCTACGACGTGGTGCCGTGAAAAGCACACAAGGAGAAGCGGAGTTTGAACGACAATGCTGGTTGGGATGCAGGAGAAGCACAGAGGAGCTTTTTGTCTTTGCTATTGTTTCTTTTGTTTCTTTTGTTTCTTCTGTTTCTTTGTTCACGAAGCCTTCCAACAAAGCTTTGCAATGGCAACACCCTTTATGGTTTCATTGGGATTTCTTTGCATCCAATCAGGTGGGTGCATCCCGTCATAATCGTCATAGTCCAATTCTTGCAGTGAACCAATGTTGGGCCTGGCTCTCAATAGGGAAAGCGTTCTCAACAAGTTGTTGAGCAGCTTCCTTCCGTACCTGCCATGCGCGGTCTCAAGCAACTGCAGCTTTGGATCTCTGCGATGCGGATTTCAGCACCCACACTTCACACTTCACTCAGCCTCTCACTTCACACTTGACACGTCTCTCTCTCTCTCTCTCTCGGTGGCACCATCCAAGCGCCCAAGCCAAAAACGTGGCCAGGGGACCTGAGCCAAAAACTCAATGAACTTTGTTGGTGCCATTGGGATGATCAAAGTGGCTTCCAGTCGATGTTACATAACAACATATTCAGATTCAAGGGGATATTCACTCACACAGTATGTGTATATATATATATATATAATAGTTACACACAGTATGTACAGTATAATGTATAATCTATTATAGATAATATATCATATAACTATATCATGATATATAATGAACTAGCAATATAATGTGTCAATATGTGACAATTATATATATATATATATTATATATAAGTGTGTACATTCATTTACAGAATTCAGCGTATTGGAGTTCTGAACCGAGACACGAGAGAACCTCCACCTCGTTCCCACTGAACGAAGTCTCCAAAGGCTCGTTGCTCAGCGCTGCTGGATGAACCCTGGAGCTCAGCGCTGCAATGGAATAGCAATGGCGAAATTGGAGAAACAGGCAAAACACCCAAACACAAGCGCTGAGACCAGTATCAGATATGATCAGTGTCTATCAACATGTATCACTGTATCAACATTCAATGACGGCCAGAGAATGCAAAAAATGCTGTAAGAGAATAGCAAAAGTGCAGACTTTCAGCTGAGAGGCTCGGGTCAACAAGAAAGGAACAGATTGCAAATTGAGAAACATGATGGAACGTAAAGCAAAAGACAATCTTCATATTCTTCATGCATGCTGGAGAGACTGCAATCTAATGAGCAGTTCATCATTAGAGTCTCGTTTCAACTCTGTGTGCTCTGCGGGACGGATGGCCTCCCTTGGGGATCGTGGTATCCCAAGCAAACGGCATCCCAATCATCTGGTAGTTCTGACCTCTGAAAGTTGGGGCGCCGAGTAACACTGACAACATGTTCCGATATGTTCCAATGTGTTCCAATCCCGCAAGCCCTTCTTTGCCAGCTGCACTACTTGCTCGCAACATGCAACCAAGTGTGTAGTGAGGAATCGTTGCTCTTCACTTGCGTGAAAAACTGACTTGGTTTGCACCTTTTTGAAAAAGCGTTAAAACGCCATCATCTGCAGAACTTCTGGTCAAGGCTTTATTTGTTGATACTCGAAAGACTGACATGAGCAGTGCTCCCTTGCAACAGAAGTAGGAAAGTGAACTTTCCACTGTGATATACTGTGATCAATCCGATGCAAACGTAAATTCTGCCCCTGAAACAGCCACTTTTAGATTTGTTCAATCACCGGTCACCTGGCTACTCCCGTGTAGGAGTTGCCCAACCGGCGTATGAGGTTGTCACAGCGTTGCTGATTATTGAATGTGTTGAATGAGGAAACCTCAAACAAGATACACCAAACTACACCGAGCAAAATACATCAGAATACCCTGGTGCCTAAACTGTGGTGGGGTGTTTGTCAATAACACCAAACTGCACAAACATGACCCCTAGTGTGCTGAAAGCTGACTATTCAGCTGTGCGGCAGCAAGTTCGCTATAGCCAAATCCACCCGCGGCACCAGAGCATTTACATCGTCCTGCATTTTTGTAGTGAGCTTTTTGTAATCACACATGCACATGGAACATCATGGAACCTGGAAAACTTATGAAAACTTGACGTCACAATGAAAGCGTGATTCAAGGTGATTCAGCTTATGACATTTGACCGGGGGAACTTCACCGCATGAGTTGCATCCTAGATGATCTAGATGCTGAAAAATGCTGAAAAATGCTGAAAAATGCTGAAAAATGCTGAAAAATGGAATTTGGAAATTCCGCCAGTCTCGCTATGCTCCCTCTCCTCCAGGACCAACCCCCAGTCGGCTGTGGGGTGCTCTGCGATGCCTGTCACACTGCGGAGTATCAAGAAAAACTTTTACCATAGTAGCCAAGGACCTACTATTTCTCTTCCGGGGATGCTCTAGTTGCTCAACATGCTTGGAAGAAGCGTACTAGTACACTGCATAGGCTTCCAAACATTTCAAGCTGGCCAGGTAGCCACAATGACTTTGTTTCTGGAGAAAAGGGGCGAAACTCGAGCTCAGAATGGCATGTGTTGGCCAAGCCTTGCTGATGCTTGTGACCAACTATATAAATTTATATAAGATATTGTAAGATATTATATATATATATAAGTAAGTCTGAGCATTCAAGGCCCTAGTGACAACAAATGGAATTCGATCAAACATATCAAACATGATCGGCCATTCAATACGAGAAATCCCAAGCTTACACTATATGTCACTATCTGTCACTATCTGTCATCTTGCATTATTGCCTTGTCTGGTCTAGATCTACGTAGGGTTTTGAGACTCTTTATGCAGCAGTACGGGGAATACATGGGAATACTCTGTAGACTTTACATCGATGTACTCCTCCGCTGATCAGGCGGGAATTCGCAATGTTTGCCCAAAGTTCATACCTTCTGAAGTACTGTAGCCACCCATCTGCCAGCCGCGTGCGTTCGAGTGGCGCTGCAAAGCCAAGCGGTGCGACAGGGCACATGCAATGCCACCCAAGGTCAAGTGGTCATCGAAATGGACCAGATTCCCTTCCTTCAGTGACAAGGGGGTGCTTTGACTGTTGTAGGATGTTGTAGGTGCTGGATTGATATGGATTGATATCGGCTGACATCGATTGATATCGATTGATGATTGACGACGCATCATGATGCAACAGATACATCCAACCTCATCGTGAACGATGGTGTAGTGATCCTCCTCCATTGCACGCCTGTGCGAGAAGCCAATCAATTCCCGACAACCCCAGATACCCCAGTTACCAAGGCTTTGCTGCTTTGCTGTGCTACGCCGACAGCCCAATGCTTTATTCCATCGGCATGTAAAGACTGACCATAGCAATCCATAGCAATCCATAGCAACCATCGTGGGGAACAGGCCTCCTGAACACCAGAACTTTGCTTGGCACCGCTGATATGTCCAAAGTCCAAGTCCAGAAAAAAATGTCATCCATTTCTGAAGAGAGAATCTCTTGATGCTCAAGTGCATCATGCATTTCCCGTCATTCCCCCTCAACTTCCAAGCCCGGCTTCAAATTCATTTGAGATTCACTTGACTTGCAAGTGATCAGTTGTTCATTTTCAAGCACACACGTTTGGTTTTCTGGGATCTTGTGATCTCCTGACTACAAGTGGCAGCATGATGCAACATGCAAAGCGCCTGGCCTTGTACGTTCCAAGGCGTGAGGAGCCACGGCATTGACAACTATCTGCACGCAATGTGTGAATTATGTGAATTTGACAGAATTTGTCAAGCAGCCAAGCTGACAAGATTTGACCGACTGGCAAGGCATCCCTGGCAAAGATGTATTGATGTCCACTTCAAGTACCTTCGAGCGACTTAATAATCTTAATACTGATTGCGGGTTCGTTTCGTCCACCTAGAGCCCAGCCTCATCGTCCAACGACAAGTTCTGCTTGTCAATTGCCTTCCAGGTGATCAAGCGGGATGCTACTGCCATACTGTGGCATACTGTGATATCCACCTTAATCATCCTTAATCTATTGAAATGTGGGTGTTTTCTTCTGATGAAACGGTGGATGTTGGGGGTCTGCAATTCTTGGACACGCCAAAATCATCCAGCAACCTCTGGGCCCACCTGAACTCGCTCCAGACGTGCCAAGAGCGGGCCATTCTGCTTCGCCAAGAGCTTCAGCAATTTTTCTGAAGTCAGGTGAGCAGTGTTCAAAAGGGTTATATAATGTATTTCATTATGCTCACATGGTGCTTTCACAAATCCTTTCGCGGTGCTTTCGCGACCACACTCCCGGCTTTCGCGCGATGAACATTTGACAGAACTGCTTTCGCGGAGCTTTCGCCGTATTTGGGAAGTTTATAATTAAGATCAAAACAACCGGTGATACATGTATATACATATGATATGATATATCACTACTTTAAATCGCTCAATCATCCACTTTCGCGAAGCTTTCGCGACGGTGTCTGTGGTCTTCGCCAAGCTTTCGCCCAGCTTTCGCGAGCTGGTTTCTTGCTTTCGCAGGTGCTACCCAGTCTAAGCCCAAGTAAAGCCCTCTACAATCCTCTACATAAGGGTTTTGAACGCTGCTCAGGCGTTCTGAAGGTGAAAACTGAAAGTCACTGAAAGTCACTGAAAGTCCTGCTAAACGACTCTGGAAACTGACTTTAAACTTGGAAGCTACTCCAAAAAATTCGAAGGCAGCGGAACAGCACAAGCCTTGCTTCACAGTCCATGGTGTACTTAGCATGAAAGCTTGAGAAGGTAAGGTAACAAGGAAAATCATCATTCACTGCAAGTTGCTTCCCTTACAAAGGCTAGTTCAACAAGCTATGCAGCCTCTGGATATATTGGATTCCGACAGCTGGAAAAAGATCTCTACACAAAAGAAAACATGCCTTCCTGATTTGAAAGAAAATGTATACTTTTGTGCAGACTTTTGGGTCAGAGAAAGAGAGAGAGAGAATACAACCTGTGTCAAAATGTCAATGCACAGTGATTTGATCAGATCAAGATGAGGTCAATCACACTCTTCCAAAGCAGCCGCCTTTCCGATCCTGCCGACGATCCAGATTGATGTACAAAGCACACCACCTGAGTAGTCTTTTGGTCGATCTTGTTGCTAGAAATGAAGCGGAAGGAGAGCAGCCGAAGACGGTTCAATCTGTCATGAAAGCATAATATAATATAGCAGCTCTGCACCAGTTTCTGCCGACCAGCTGGGTCGTGCACTCGCCAAACTCTTTCGGGATTCCTGTGCCTGATAAACCCGGCAGCTATAGCAAACGCAACACAGAAATGAATTTGCCAGAGAAGGATCTGTTCGGCCCAATGGCAATTCCAAGTCTGTCATGTCAGGTGCGAAGGATGACACGCACAAATCATAGCACAGATGTTCACCTGTATTACCGCAGGCATTTTTGGTTGGAAAACAGGCGCGACGTTCTCAAGGGTTATGAGCCCAACGA
>Ga0126342_10022677_pt1 | contig 10339 bp, 11 predicted proteins | sample Cyp1metagenome_FD_92528 | JGI IMG/M metagenome (GOLD analysis project Ga0126342, IMG submission 92528) | Coral microbial communities from Lord Howe Island, Old Settlement Bay, Australia - Cyphastrea 1 metagenome | ecosystem: Host-associated > Invertebrates > Cnidaria > Coral ... | reverse complement strand
AGATAGATCAGATAGATCAGATAGATCAGATAGATCAGATAGATCAGATAGATCAGATAGATCAGATAGATCAGATAGATCAGATAGATCAGATAGATCAGATAGATCAGATAGATGAGATAGAAAAAATAGAAAATAGAAAAAAATAAAAATAAAAAACATAGAAAAGATAGAAAAGATGGAAAAGATAGAAAAGAATAGAATAGAATAGAATTAGAATTAGAATAGAATTAGAATAGAATAGAATAGATTCGAATAGCTAGCTAGCTAGCTAGATAGATAGCTAGATAGATAGATAGATAGCTTAGATAGATTAGATAGATTAGATAGATTAGATAGATTAGATAGATTAGATAGATTAGATAGATAGATTAGATAGGTTGATAGATATAGATAGACAGATAGATAGATAGATGGATGGATAGATAGATAGATGGATAGATAGACAGATAGATAGACAGACAGACAGATAGACAGATAGATAGATAGATAGACAAATAGACAAATAGACAACTAGACAAATAGATAGTTAGATGGATAGGATAGGATAGCATAGGATAGCATAGGATAGCATAGGATAGCATAGGATAGCATAGGATAGCATAGGATAGGATAGGATAGGATAGATAAGATAAGATAGACAGATAAGATAAGATAGACAGATAAGATAAGATAGACAGATAAGATAAGATAGACAGATAAGATAAGATAAGATAGGATAAGATAAGGTAAGATAAGATAAGATAAGATAGATCGAGAGAAAGATAGATAGGTAGGTAGATAGATAGATACATTAGATAGATAGGTAGATAGATAGATAGGTAGGCAGGTAGCTAGCTAGATAGATAGATAGACAGATAGACAGACAGACAGGTAGGTAGATAGATAGATAGATTCAATTCTATCCCATAAAATATTTACCTACCTATGTTTATATATGATACCTAAAATCGACCATAAATATCTACAATTCTATCCCATAGATACTATGTTTGTGTTGGACCAAAAATCCCTCTGTCCACAGCCCCCATGCCTGGCAGGTCCAGGCAAGCGCAGCTTGGAACGATCCTCTGCAGAGAGCCTAGTCCTGGCGGAACTGGCATGGTAGAGTTAGATGGTGGTATATGTCTATAGTATAAAAGCTATGCTGTGGTGGAATATAGTATTCACATATTCACATGTTTGTATGTTTACATATATATATATATGTGTGTGTATTCATATATATATATATAATATTGGACATTTATTTAATATCTATATATTTGTATTTCTACATTTATGATTACATATACTTCTATGTATATACATATATATATATGCAAAGAATGGGGAAATAGTTGTATATATCTAGATTCTAGTGTGTCAAATACAGTCTAGTTACATATTAACTACATATTATCTCTATATATATATATACATATATGTATATGTCAGTCTATTCTTGCAATAACAATAGGAATAATAGCAATAACAAGCACGGACTAGAAAGACTAATGCTCAGGTCAGTAGATCCATACTAACAATAACACTAGCAATCAAAACAATCTTGAGAATAATCAAGATAGTATTGTTGCATTAGCATTTCAATAGTAAGTGGTATTATTTTGCTAGCAAGAGTACCGATGATGCTAATCGCCTGGATGGATTCGTCGGTTTTTTATCATGTTTATTTGAATATTTGCCACTGGATGGAACATAAATGGTTGATACAATGTCCAATGTATAGATGGTCTGGACTGTAATTGATCCCTCCCGAATAGCAAATGCCCCTGGTTTGGTGTTGGATCTTTACTAAGAGGACAGGATTGTATAACAATGCCAAGGGGAAATCTCCATGTACAACCTGTGAAACGCAAGTCCCATCCAAGAGTTCTTTATTTGACTGAAGTGATCAGCAAAGGGGGTGGTTTCGTTTGCTTGCCGGCGAGTGCCAAGACCATTATATCCACCATGCATTGGTAAGGAAGGCTCACTGTTCCACCTCCTTAATGGTTAAAGAAAAAAAAACATGAACTCTCTCCGGTCTCTCCTGGGCTTCAAGTAAGGCACCTTTTTGCCTTGTTCCTGATGTCAGCTCGGACTGAAGGTGTTACACAATTCCAAGCAGTGGGTTATCGGACTCAAACTCAAACGCAAAATCGACTCTGGCACACCTGCAAGATTATCATTTGGGCTTGTCTGAATTCAAGAGTACTCATGTTAAACCCCATGTTTCATCATGTTCCCCATTAAAGGTGCCATATCTTGAGGCAAATTCCCCATGAACCACCTCAAGCTCAGACCTCAAGCTGCCAAGGGACTATCAAGCTCATGGACTGTCCAGGAACGAACGTATCCTCCTTTTCCTGGGCAAAAAAAACGACAGGACATGACCCTTCAGAAGAGCAGCAACAAAAAGATCTGCATGAAACAGGTTAAACTTATATCATTTACATCGTATACGTCATATACATCATATACATCCTGTACATTATATATGACATATATGCCATATACCTCATATGCCTCATATACGTCATATACATCTTATATGTCACATACATCATGAGCCAGAAAACTATCAATCTGGCCAAGCAGGAGGAGATATTAACGGACAGAATAAAAGAATAACAAACAGTCCTGTACAGCATATGCATCCTATAACTACACATTACGCAAATATTGTGTAGGTGTATAAGGACACATCTAGATATATGATATGAGTACATGTATATATATATATGTGTGTATATATGTACACATGCGAGACACACAAGTGCTTTCAAGGAAACTTTAGGTGTAAGAGATGCAGATGAGTAATCAAACATAATCATCGGACAGCAATGACACATGAGACTTTCTTAGACACCTTCAACATTAATATCACTATTGCTGATAGGTACAGCTCAAGGGCTTGAAAAAACCGTGAACCCTGGCCATTGGGCCAGGGAACTTTGCTGTCGCAGAACTGGTAGCCCTCCTTGGAGACCAGCAACTCTGGCCTAAGTGGAGCTTCTGGCGATGACCACCGGAGTCAGAACCGCACCCACTCAGATGGTTGTCCTAGTCACATTCAATATAGACATAAACTATCAATGACATATCTATAGTGTACACTTTTTATATTATAGTAGAGAGAGAGAGAGAGATGGATATCAACCAGTTCCAACTACAAGTGACACTTCAGCGCACAGCTTCTTTCCGACTATTTTCCCCAGGATAAGATGACAACCCGTCGCGCCTCAGACCTGTTTCACGGCAACGCTTGGCCACAGCTTCTAAGCCAGCTTCTCCAGACATGCAAACCGGCAGTTTCTTCACGCCACCGCATCTCTCGATATAGTTCAATCCAGAGCCTGTTAGGTTGAGATTCACGAAGAGAAAATGGAGGAAGAAAAGATTCTAAAAGTCGGGCAGATCATTCACTTTGACTGTTCGGTACTTTTCAAATATATAATATAATTATAGGGGATATTAGAGATATCCAAAAGATTCCAAAAGTGAGGTTGAGATGCAGGACCAGGAAACAGCAAAGGCTGGTCGATATTCGAATCATGACAGCGACCAACCTTCGATAAGCCTACAAAGAAAGCCAAATGCTGATACGGAAAAGTATCACTCCTGGTATGCTGGCAATGGCGTGCTTCTGAAGTATCTCTCGAATGGCACCTCGCAATCGGAAAACAACTTGAATCGGCAGCAGCCCACTCCCAAATTCAGCATTCAACCTTGAAAGTCTAATCTCTCTAAATCTAATATACATATATATATATATATTATATTTATTTATTTATTTATTACTTTTTTTTATTATTTATTTTTATTTATTTAGTTTTATTTTTTTTATTTTTATTTATTTATTTTTATTTATCTATTTATTTATTTATTTAGACACAATGGCATTATGAATTGTTGGCGCTACACTTGCCCTTGGAGGCTTGGAGAATAGTCAGCTTGGGGGGCTTCAATTTCAGCCACCTGGCTCCACGGTCCATCTTTTTGAAGCCAGGGTTCTTTTCGGTGCATTTGGTGGCAACCTACAGCAGCACTGCACACAGGTTGGTGATAAAGCCACCGATTTCAAAAATATGCCAACCCCTCCCACTTAGCACTTGAAACTGCCAAGCAAACATTGCTAGAAAAAAAGCGAACTGAAGGGCAAACATCCAAAACCCATCCCAAAAATGTTGAAACTTCAGAATTCACACACACGGCACCCCGCACATCGGTGCACCTTCCCGTCTCTAGGTAAATCCTTCTGGGTATGCCTAAAATACAGCCCATCAGGAGGGTTTGTGGCACTGAGTTCGAGAAACTCATCGAGGTAACTGGCTGGAAGAATGAAATCTCGCGTGCCACCAGCAGAGACCCGCAGCAAAGTCTCTAGATTTTCTGCTCCAGGTTCCTGCACAAAAAAAATGACAGCAGGAACCTTGTCCGAATTCGTTTAAACAATAGGTGCCCCAAGAAAGAATACTGTATGTGTTAACAATGTCGTCATTCAACATGGCAAAGGCAAATCCCCAAGTGATGATTTACTGCCAGCTGCCTCTACTGTGGTGTCTGTGTGTAAGGCGCGGGTCTGGTCTAAGACACGTCTCTAGCTGCGGGTAATTCAAACAATTTCCTCAAAGGTGACCCCCCCCGCAATAGTAACGGCCTTTTTGAAGAGCTTATTAACCATCAATAACCACTAATACGGGCTTATTAAGAATCTATTCTGACATTGGGTGGCTCACCTTTCGGGGGTTGGTGAAATCCCCATTCTTGCGGCCAGTAAGGTGAGATCAGAAGGTAACTAACCCCAATCTTGACCGGTCGTTGCAAACCCGTTTCTGCTGGTAAAGACCCTATTTTTCGTTACTTCAAAGCTGGTTTAAATTATCCTGTCCTTGGTAAGACCAATTGTTGAATTTCCTTTTGGTGCTTAAAACCTGCTTTTGCCACTCAAGAGCCTTCCAATTTTTCTTGGCCCCGCAATCCCTTCTCTTGGTCGTCCCCCATCCTTCCAATTGTCAAAGCTTGGAGTGGGGCCTGGCCTCGGAATTAGCAGAATTAAGTCAGAGGAAACCCCCTGGGCAATTTATAACCCCGAAACATAACATGTCTAATGTGGTGAACCCAATAAGAAAACAATTCCCCAACTCACCGGTTGGTTCAATTTTTTTAAAAAAATAAATGTACAATGAAATAGCTGAGAGGTCTTAAGTGCAATGAACCAGTGCAAAATGACAGAAGTAGCTCGCAATCTGAAATCACCTTTACAAAGTACAAGAAAGTATAATCAAAAAACAATGGCCAGATGTAACGGTCAACAAGAGAATGTTCGCGTGCAAGGACGAGTAAGAGAACCGCGTGCATAGACAAGTTGATTCTGGCGTGTACAGACGAGGTGCCAACCACTCTTAAGTGTTCCACGGTGGTTTTCGGGGTGTAATAATTCATGTCTTGCCAAACTGATGGGGGATATGAAGAGTCAAAAACCCTGCAGCACTCATCCCCAAATATGTGGTGAATGGATGTGAATGGATGTGAATGGATGGTAATGTGGGTAAAACAATAATAAATAAACCACCCATTTGGGAATGGTTAGTTTATACCTATAAGAATGGTGACTGGGGGATGGTTTATAATTGGTTTACCCACATTACTGATTATTAAATAAGGATATCATATATGGGTATAAATGGTTATAATTAATGATATAATATCTGGTGGTACTACTGTAGGTCCAGTTTTGGTTCCTCCCCATACAGTTCCCTGCCGAAGGGTCATGACCCCGCTGAGCTCATTGCGGTGTGGTCTCGTGCGCCCCGTTGGACTGGGTCAGGGTCGGCACATGCAGTCCAGGCCACATGCACCTGAAGTGGACACGCTGAAGGGGCAGCCGGAGATGATAACACAATAAATATCTACTCAAATTGCATGTCATGTATGCAAATGCATGTACGTATAAGTGTGTCTGTGTGTGTGGGTCAGACGGTCACTGTGCGTTTATATTCTGTGTATAGATATACGTACGTACGTATGTGTATATATATATATATATCTCTCTCTCTCTATCTATCTATCTATCAATCTATCTATGGGTGTGTTTATTATATATGCACATACATGTGCAAATGCATACATATGTATATATATATAGTGTGTGTGTGTGTGTCTGTACGTACGTGTGTCTATGAATGTGTGCATGCACATGTTGATGCCAGTTTACATGTCTACCTATTCGTACATTAGTTTATTTAGGCACGTGTTGATTTATCAACTCTTTTGTTTGTAAATTGTCTGTTCATAGGCCGTTCTATTTCTCATATCACCTTTTGCATGAACCGATTTTTTTACCATGCATATGTACATAATTGCTTTTATCTGTCTGTCTATGCATCTGTTGACCTATATAATAAATCGGTTTCTCTGTGCATGTATTGATATGTAAAAGAACATATTTGTTACCTGTACATTTGATTATTGACCTATCTATTCATTGATATTGTTCATGCGCATAGACATACATGTAGACATATGTATCTATGTGTCGTTGAAGTCCACATGGAATCACACTGAAAGATGGTTACACCGTTCACTGAGCGACATCCCCATCGCCTCCCTCACGGTGCAGCAAACATCCACAGGCGACACTGGAACTCTTTGAGCTGCGATACCAGGCTGAAGAATTTTACCAATGGAAATCTCATGAAATCTCTTCAACCTCCGTGTAGATTATTGTCTCATTGTCTTATTGCCCTCTAGCAATCCAATGCATTGAAAATTTCCAAGTGTGGACTCAGTGTAGGTGATTTTCCTCTCAACAATGCGGCGTGTGCTGTAGTAAAAACTCCTTTTACGGTCTGATTCCAGCATTCTTGCCAAATACTCCTTAGTTCTACGCAAATCCAGATTTTGCAACGACTTAAATCCCAATGTTTGCACTGCCATCTCACAACATGGCAAGCATTTTGCAGCAAGTCCTGCTCTGGCAGCACGTCCAGCCTGGCGTCTGGTGGTTCAATTCCATTTTGAAGGTGGTAAATGGGTTTGTCTGAAAATAGGGGACACCCATAAATGGCAATTTTTATAGGAAAAAGGGTAGTAATACATTGGAATTGGGGGTGCCTTATTCTCTGACAAATCCAGGAGGTTGGTGCAAAACCTTTTCGTCCGCGAGCTCAGACCGCAATGTAGGAACGCCTCACCGGAGAGTGGGAGTTCCAAAGCATGCTGGCGAGATGGAAGGTTCATCCATCCCATCGGCTGAAGAACTCGGGCATACCCTGGACCGAGGTCATGAAAAAGCACAGGATGCTGCGGCCATCGATGATGTCCCTGTCAAACAACAATGTGGACGCCTCTGTGTACCACTTTGATTTCAGCAAGAAAGAGATGAAAAATGCATTGCCAAGATTCTCAGGAATGTATATATATAATGTTCACCTCTTTTGGTGCAGAGATCAAAGTGGTACAGATTGGTGTGGTCGGTAACTACAGCTGCTCACTTTGTGCTGAGACTTTCTGCAGCAAAGCGATCGGCTTAGCCTGCCTTTGGCTTTTTGGTGTCGGCAACTGCTTTGCCCTTGCCATCCCTGACCAACTGCTTTTCTAGCACGACTGCCGCTAAGCTTCTTTGGGACCTCTGCGTCTCGCTATACTTCCAAACTCGGCTGACCAGGTTGCCTCCTCCACCAAATCCTTAAGAAGTGGGTAGAATTGCAGGAGCGTGCCTCCACGCGTTTTCTTCTGACAAACAGAGAACACTTGTGAGACCAATCAGGTGGATCTGGAATCGGCTGCTCGGATACAACTATCCTCGCGTTGGTCTCCGCATCCGGTGATCATGATGCCCCACGGAACAGAATCTGCAGGCACCAAATCATTGACAGCCACATCATTGAGTTGCACCTCATTGCTCTGCATCGCTTCTGTATCCCTTGGACTTGGACTTGCAATCGGCAATGTCAGATCTTGACTAGTGGCCCTGGGTTGTTGAGCCATAGGAAGGGATCATTTCAGTGAAGCGTTGACTTCCTTTCCCTCAGCAACTTCCAGGCCTGCCAGCCGACGCGCAAAGGCCTCTCTGGAAACGGCAGGTTGGGATGCCAATTGCCCTCACTGATCCGATAGGAGCACTGGCATCCGCTGCGGCCCTTGTGAGCGCGTTCGCTTCATTTCTGCCTGTGGAAACAACTCCTTGGCATGGCATGACCCTCCGCAGGATCCTCGGCAGCTTTCAGAACTTCAACTGTTCCCTCCGCCTCTTTGGAGCAATCCACTCGAGAAAAACGACCAACACTGCTTGAATGCTGCCGCTTCGTTTGTTGCACTCTTCAGCCAAAATGTCTAAACCAAAAAATGGATGGGTTTGGTCGTCACAAATTACAAGAAACACCCAAACGAGTTGAAAGTCGGCTAACATGTTGCCATAGCGGCCATAGCGGTGATGATCCACCAGAACCCCTGGTCAATTTTTATGGTTTGGCTATTTCTGAGCACGCAACCCATCAAGGCGCAGCAGAAATTCCAACCAAAGCACCGAGCGGTTGAGTTGCATTCTGTCCTCTGCCAGGAGCAGACATCATGACATCACCCACTAGTTACTGTACCATCTGTACATGGCTTGTTTTTGAACATTTGATGGTGGTGAACACTGTTTTGGGCTGGAACAGGGAATCTGAAGCCACCAACCACATTGTTGACATGCGATCCGTGCGATCCCACAGAATCCCAAACCCAGACGCAATGCAACTGCAATCATCCCATCAACTTTGCAATGAAACGACCTTCAATGGGACCCCCAGAAGGAACAAATCCACCACGAAAGGATCTGCAGAGGTTCCAAGGATGTTCCAAGGGAAATGTTCAGATCCAAACACAGCAACTCAGGTGCCACAAAATGCTGCGCCGCACTGGAAATCAAGTCCTCCATCTCTAGATCCTTGGTGAAGTGGCAGCCCAAGCCAGGGAAAAATACATAAATGCACAATAATAATGCACAATTCTGCATTCGATGGGTGTAAGTCATTTGTATTTCACAGCATTTGATGATGTCACCCATTTCCTGCCTGCTTTTCATCAAGCAAAGTTTGCAGAAAACGGTGAACCTACAGGATCACATCGCGAAAAGGCGAAGCTCCCAGTCTGTGTCTAAACCCTCTGAGGCAAACCTGGCCTCTTCTGCTTTTTCACGTCGTTCGTCATGTCGGCTCGCCACGTCGGGGCCTTGATCTTTGATGGCTTTCCAAGAAACAATCACAAGCACACCCAGCGAATAAACCCAATGACAAACCATCTACTATTACTATTATCATTGTTGCTATTATCATACACTATCATTATTGTTGGGATTCTGATTGAGTTTGCCACATATGGGTTGTAAAATTTATAAAACCCAATATATAATAAACCCAACGGGCCCAACGGGCTATAAAATCATCCACCAAACTGGTGCTTCATGGCATTTGCTGTGGCTCCAGCCCAAACCTTCTGCTAAAAGAAGCTGGACCCCCTGAGCAACCGAAATTTTTCACCATGACATTGATGTCACCATATGGGCCATATGGGAAAAGAAAACTTGCACGCGGTTCTTCATTTTACCAAGAGTTCTTGAAGATGGATGCGTTAACCGTTAACCCCTACCTTTTCATCAACAAACCAGTGACAGAAAGTACATTTTTTTCAGTCTACACGCCCTATATCTGACATGGAACCCACAGTAAAATGATACAAATTGGGTCTGGAAAACGATGTTCTTTTTTTCAAACATCCATGAGGATTTCATGTGAACTTGTCAGGGGTCATGAACTGGTCATTCCATGGTCACATTGGCCTCGTGAGCTGACATGCCATCAAAGAATCGTTCGCCTTGGTGGTCTTGCAGGGACCCTTTGGGTGATATTAGAATCCAATGTGTATTTTACTGGGTTTGTATATGATTTTACTGGGTTTAATGAGGTTTACGTGGGGTTCATGGGGGTTGATAGATTGTCTGGGGCGGAAACCATGGTGTTTGGTATGTTCACACAATCAATTGCTATGCACAAGGAGTGACAGGTTATGTTATGTTTTCAGATTCTCATTGATACCCTCTAATTGATACCCTCTGGCAATTTATAGTGAGTTTTACCATTAAAAATGGTGATTTTCCATACCTATGTTAAATTACCAGAGGGTAACAAAAAAATTGCAGCCCCATGTTTGTTGACTGACCTCAATCCCCATGGCTGGCTGAATTCCCAGATCGGCCCATCGAATGATGGGGAAATGATCTTCCAAACCATGGGGTGCTTCCTCGGGTGTTTTTCCAATGTTCAAAACAAACCTGATCTTTTCCATAAGTTTTCCATAAGTTTTCCATAAGTTT
>Ga0126342_10022676_pt1 | contig 10339 bp, 11 predicted proteins | sample Cyp1metagenome_FD_92528 | JGI IMG/M metagenome (GOLD analysis project Ga0126342, IMG submission 92528) | Coral microbial communities from Lord Howe Island, Old Settlement Bay, Australia - Cyphastrea 1 metagenome | ecosystem: Host-associated > Invertebrates > Cnidaria > Coral ... | reverse complement strand
ATGATCTTGAGTGTTTGAATCTGGGTGCTACAGTGTTTAATGGCAGTACTCGTTTTGATTGACCCAACATTTGCTTTCTTTGCTTAGGACATTCTCGAACCGGAAAGTCCACAAGATCGACAGCGTTTTCAATTAGGCAATTCATTTGGGAATACTAAAGTGGAAAGAAAGTTCACTTTCTGTATTCGTTTTCAATTAGGCAATTCATTTGTGAATGCAAAAGTGGAAAGAACGTTCACTTTATGTATTCGTTTTCAATTAGGCAATTCGTTTGTGAATGCTAAAGTTCCAAGAACGTTCACTTTATGTATTTGTTTTCAATTAGGCAATTCATTTGTGAATACTAAAGTTCCAAGAAAGTTCACTTTATGTATTTGTTTTCAATTAGGCAATTCATTTGGGAATGCTAAAGTTCCAAGAAAGTTCACTTTATGTATTCGTTTTCAAGTAGGCAATTCATTTGTGAATACTAAAGTTCCAAACAAGTTCGCTTTATGTATTCGTTTTCAATTATGGAACCAAAGAAAAATCTATGAACAAATCAAGGAAAAACAAATGAAAACCACAGAAAAACCAATGAAAAACCAAAGAAGGAACAATGAAAAACAATGGAAAAGCAAAGACAATTTTGCCAGCATTCTAAGTTACCTTTTGCCAGGGATTTTTGGTCCGTGTTTTTTCGAGGGTTTCATCTTTAATGGGGAAAGAAATAAGAGACAATTTTGAAGAAAAAAAGGAAACCAGTCTTGAGGTGCCTTGGATCCTGTATGTTCACAAAACCCCGTGAATATGCAGTAAATTGCATTTTTTCTTGCATATGTATCTGGCATATGTTCTGACATTCTATCTGGGATATATTCTGACATTCTACCTGGGATAGATTCTGACATTCTATTTCTATCTGGCATATGTTCTGACATTCTATTTCTATCTGGCATATGTTCTGACATTCTATCTGGGATATATTCTGACATGCCGTGTAGCCAGTAATCTACCATGAAGCCGCATCGAAATCTGCAACCCAAATTCGATGCCAAAATAGAGGCCTTTCTTTGAAGTTTCCAATCAACTCTGGGCTTTCCTCTCCTCTGTTTTTTGCGTGGGATCTTTCTTTCAAGGTTCCAGGCAGCGTTCGGTTTGTAGTCGATGTGCGGAAATAGGTTCAAATCGTTGGGCAGTGTTTTTTACCCTCTGGCCTGCAGTTTGGATGTGATGTTGGTGCTCAGCTTTGGGCTCAGTGACATATTTGAACGGTTAATTTTGCAGCGAGCAGAAATAGTAACGATGGCCGATAGCAATGTACTGTCGATCACGTTTGTCAACGCCCTCAGCGGCGACGGCATTGAAATGCAAGTGGCCGACCCAGGCGGGCATAGAACAAATGGCTTCAGTTGTCGTGGTTTGCCCTGGAACTGTATCGCAATTTCAGACACATACCAGCCAGTTCAAACTGCTTTGTTTTGGCCAATGCGTGCTGAGTGCTGATCGGCACTTTGTGTTGAGGTGATACCTGCATGTGGTTTTACTTGCTTTCCAAGCCCCTTCGGACCTGGCTGCGCTGCCTACACCCATTTCCCGGAGCTGGCGAAGTCTATCTCCTTCACGGTGCAAAGCTGCTGCGCTCTCATCGTGATTGGGTACTGGCAGGGCGTCCCCGGGAGATCGGCTATGTTCGGTGCTTCCGCGGCTGATGCGCAACGCCGGAATCAGACGCACGGGCCTCAGGTGATCGATGAACGCGTGATATTTCCAACGTGTTTGGCCCATAGGCTTCATGCCACTGAATTGACATGTCTTTCTGCTGGTGCTGAAAGGCGACGCATTACTCTTATGCGTCGCGCTGAGGTTAAATTTTGCGCCGCGCTGCGGATCAAGAGCGTGTTGCCTTTTCGCCGCTAAAAAGTATGCCTGCTGCCCCTGGCGCTTTTTGCACCGTGTTCTTTGGCTATACGGGTTTCCAAAAGCTAAATTTGATGTCAATACAGCATCAGCTGCGGGGCTTACCTCAAACCATTTTGTAAGTTTATCATCTACTGTTGCATTTCCTCTTCGCTGGCGGTGTGCTGCCTATTGAGAGCCATGCCTTGGATCCTCTTCTGTTCAATGTTTCTTTGTCAATTCCGCGGCCCTTTTAGCTTTATCTCTCGCTCAAGTGTTCAACCTTAACCTTCGGCCTTTGACCGCCATGGGCAAGAACAACTACAGGGCAAGGGTGGTGGCAGCACGCGTCGCCGCGAGCAGCCGGATGCCGTGAGCGACAACGACGAGAAGAAGAAGTGGGAACCCAAGTACTTGCAGGCCGTGGACTCCAAGTGGCACTTTGGGAAAGCATCACTCAGGCCTTATGCCTCCGAAAGCGGAAGCCCTTTCTACACGAGGGGAATGTCGGATGCTGACCACCTGGCCTTGCGCAATGTCCTGGACCGCCTGAGCCCCAACACCGCCGGGGCGTGCAACAGCATGGGCGTTGCCCTGAGCGAAGCCGGTGGCACTATCAACATGATGACGGACTTTGTGGACCGTTACCTCAATGATCCCGTGACGTGCTTGCAGAAGCTGGGCCTTGACCATTTGGCCGCCGACATGGGCAAGTCCAAGGCCAAGCAGTTACGCGCGGCCGCCCAAGCTTTCTATCTGGGATATATTCTGACATTTTATTTGGGATATATTCTGACATTCTACCTGGGACTGGGGATATTCCATCCTATATATGTATGACTGTGGTGCAATATATTTGTTTTTAATTGTTTTATATCAACCAACTCTGATTCCTGGGATGATAGTGAGCAGTGTTCAAAAGCTTGGTTGTGATTGGTTATTACAATGGGTCCTACTACCCAGGGAATTTGGGACTGTCATCATCCATTATGGAATCCTTTTTAAGGATTTAAGGGGTTCCCAAAAAGATGCCGGTGTTTCCAGAGTCTATGTAGATGACCGTTACCTTCTCATTTCCAGGTTTTCAACTCTCCATATTCTGAGTTTGCTATGGGATCACCCATGACCACTGCAGTGATGGCTCTCCCTTTCTGTTTCAGGAGAGCACGGAAGGATGGCCCGAGGGTCCGGAGCGGGAGAAAGTTTGGGTGGATTGACACTTGGAGTGACACTGTGGGTCCCCGGGTCACGGTGGTTCGCCACTTTCGTCAAGAATAGGATTTAAACGGCAAAGAAGAGGGATTGAACTGCTGAACAATAGGGGTGGGATTTCGGTAGTCAACCATGGCGAGCAAATCCCCGAATTACGTGGAGGTTTTGTCATGGAAAATGATTGAACTACGTAATAGCAAGATGGAAGGCAATGGTCTTGGGATTGGGATTTAACCATGAAACATTGCTAGGGATTTAAGCGCAAAAAAACATGGATTTTGTGGCCAAATTGGGTTTTAGTGGATAACTTGGATAACTTAACCGACTAAGCCAACTTGGGATTTTTCATCGCCAAAAATTATCCATATCCACAGATTTTACGTATCACTTTCTATCCAAACTATCAAAAATTCCATGTATGGGTACATATTCTAATCGTTTGCCACACTTGGAATGTAATATAGAATATGATTTTATATGTATCTGTATGTATCTTTTACAAGGTATACAACCTTAGCCAGGTGTATATCCCAATTGTGCCGGAGTGGGGGGCCACCTTCCTGTGTTTTTGTTGATCAAACGCCGCATTTCTGGAATTTCTGGTGAATATCCCAGTTCATGTTAGGTCCTTGAAGTCCTTTCCACCATCTTGTTTCCTGGTTCTACCGGTGGTCAAACCTTGACTTTTTTTTGGCCAGGCGTTCGTCATCCATTGCTTTTTGTACTCAAGCTTCGCACATGTTGCTACTGTTGCTATGAAAAGAACCCAAGGTTCCCCAGGTCCTAGAGGTCCTAGCCATTGCCTCAGGTCACACGGTGAGCGCTCGAGAACTGCGGATCCATGCTGAAGAGGCGAAGGGTCTCTTCATCAAAGCCGGTCAGGCGGGGGACGTCGATGGGTTAACAAAGGCAGTTAATGATGCAGTTTTCTGGTAATTTAACAGTTTGCTATGGAAAATCACCATGTCGAATCAAGGATTCTTTGGGTGCAGTAAGCAGGGAAATTTCTTCCTACCAGTGTCCCAGACTAAAGCTGTGTTACCGACATTCATTTGGCATCCTTTGGCCGCCTTCCATCTCCTTTCTATATGTTCAATACCTTTCCCAGCCGTTTCTTACAAAACGGTTGTTTATTTCTCCACCCAAAAGCAAGAATGACCGGGTTTGCGCCTACAAAATGGCAGTGGGAAAAGGGCAGTTTTGGCTCTCTTGCTGGCGGGGAAGGGGCTTTGGGTTTCCAAATTTTCTGTAAGACCATGAAAGCACATTTTTGGATGTCAATCTTGTTGTGGATTTAAGAGATTCAAGACGGTTGACAAACACTACCATTTTGTAGCCCATGAAGTCGCAATGGTTTATGGCCTTACCATTTTGTAGGCTGGAGAGCTGGTTCCACGACCAGTTTGTAGACAAAGGGCTGCATACACCACAAAATGGACCAGAGTAACCCCACCCAGGAAACGGCAAGGAGGATCACATAATTGTCTATACATGAATATGTTTTACCGGTAACCATTTATAGAAATTGGAGGTCACCTTTGCAATCAATGGGATTTTCTGGATGCATAATGGGGACCGTCGAGAAATTACCACCAATTTTATTCAAATGGCAAACGTTTTTGTTCGACTATTTTGTGAAATTAATCATATTATTTTTGCCTATCTACATCTCCATACCATCCTCCAATCACGAATTTACTGCTGGAGGAAACCCTGGTTTCACCATGGTTTACCATCCAAAGATCTCAGTTTTTCCATGCCTTTTCCATAGTTTTCCATGGGTTTTCCATTGTTTTCCATGGGTTTTCCATGGGTTTCCCTTGACCCAACGAGGTGATGAGTGCCATGGTGGGCACGCTGCCTGATGCCTTCACCAACGAGTTCCTGAGCCTCACTGACCACCTTCCCGTGTCGCGCATCGAGGAGGTCTATCGGATCATTCAACGGACCTTCCGGCAGCCGCCCAAGGTGCAACGGATCTCACGTTGGGAGAGCTGAACTGAACCAACATGCTTTGGCAATGTGTGGATTTGGGATATATAATTATTATAGTTATTGGATCAAAACTTTAGTATGTAATTTGATTGTGTTTGTGCGAACCGTGCCATACTGTGGTTGTACACAATAGATAACAAACTAAATTAAATTGATGTTTGTGAATTCCTCACCAAGATTTTCTTGAGTAAAACATGACATTTTGTCAAAATAAATCCCATAATGGGTGGTTTTCAGTGTTTGTTTTAGTTGGGGGGATATGTAAATATAATACGATCCCAATCATTGTTTTATCTCCCCGATCCTTGTTTCTTGCGCCTTGAATCTCAGTAACTAGCTGCGTGGTTTGAAACCAAACAACTACCATTGTTAGATTTTTGGATTGTTAGTTGGGGGTATGGTTTGGTAGACTGGTAGAAGACCAGTTTCTTTACACGTTCAGAACCCATTTATTGTTGGTCAGAACTCCAAAAACATGTTTGGTGCAATCTTATATATATATATTATATATATCATATATCTGCATAGTTATTTTTTATTGTTCATAGTTGAATCCCCATTGATATTGGGTTAAATCCTGTTTATTGTTGGGTAAGTTCCATCAATGATCCTGTGTCTTTGAACTCTTTTTTTTGTTTACGTCCTAAACCGGAAATTGCTGGCACTTTTTCCTATTGAATCAACGGATCAAATCTCATTAGAATCCTACTCAGACTCTACTTAAACTGATTCATGTCATCATGTCGTTTGTGGAGCAAACACCTCAGTTGATATTTTAATATATGTTATATAAATCCGGTGAGAGTTGGTTTCGATTTGGAACAATGCAAGTCACATAGAACACTATTTTAATTAACTTGAAACAAATACATAAGAATCAAACCCCAAACCCCCCCAAAAAAGGTGGATGATTGACCACCATCAAGCCCTTTAGGAACTTCTTAAGCCCCAATTTGTTCGGGTACCCTGGGTCCCACAGGTGATCTTCTCCGAGTTCGATCCAGAGCCTTTGGCCTCGGCCTCCATCGCCCAAGTGCACCGCGCACGGCTGCGGAGCAACGGGAAGGTGGTGGCTGTGAAGGCCCCAAAGGGGGCCTGGGCCCCCTGGGCGCGTGAAAGTTGAAGTTGATCCGGAAGAAATTGGAGCCATGGGTAAATTTGAATGTAGTCTTTAATCATCAAGAATGGTGGATTGAAGCACCAAAACATCCTGGATTGAAGCTTTGAAATGTGGAAATCTGCGAAACATAGAGTGGATTTGAGTATGAATCATGGGGATTCAGAGATTCACGTATCAATGATTAAGTTCTTGTTTAGGATTTACATGGATTTACGCCATAAAGATAGGCTTGAAGCGTCTACGAAAAACGGGATGGGGATGGTTCAGCAGGTATGATTTTTGCAACTGTATGCATGACTGGTGTGAATATGACACCGAACTATGTTGGTGAATGTTGGTGACATATCGAAAAGACCATACTGTATCCTAAACAATGATTAATTGATATTAATTGGACAGTATTACAGTATTTTGGATTGAAGTCAATATAAGTCAGCAAATATGTTAGGGTGGATGTGAATGTTGAAATATACTGGCATGGCTGGAACTTGATGCATCATGAATATATATATAATATGTTTAATTTGTTGGTATTTTACAGACGAGACGTTGGGCATTGGCATGGCATAATCATTTTAGTTTGTGTTTGCTTCATAAGCAGGAGTTGTCGCCAACTAGAAGTGGGGCAACCCTGGAATTCTGGACATTCGCAATGATGGTGATCAGCTTTGCTGTAAAATCACCAATTGATAGATGATTTTCACGTCTAAATGCTGCACAGCACTGTTCCTTTCTCAGTTACTTTACAACTCCGCTAGCGCCATTTATTGTACCAGCCGCGCAGCCCATGTGCGACGTTAAGCGGTACCCCCAAAGTTTATTGGTCAATCACGTTTGGTTTTGAAATTGCCAAGTTGAGACAGTTGAGATCCTTCATTTTCAGACGGACCCGCATCTCACATCAAGTTGCTTATATCCCCTTTTTGACCATCTATAGCCTATATCCGTGGTCGGTAGAATCCTTAAATCTCCATCTAAAATAATCTAAAATCCCCACTCTGGATCATTCTGGTTGGCCTATCATCATTATATCCCCAACAGGACACCAAGTTTGCCTATCGCTTGGCCAGTTGCTTCCTTACTTCCAGGTGCAGCATGATGGCGTGGATCGAATTTTCCTGGAGGCGCGGTTTGCGTAGAGAATCTCCAAATGGGGTTGCGGTTGGCATGCGCATCTTAGTGTTTTTATATGGTTTTATATGGTTTTATGTATGTTTGTTTATGTATGTTTTATACATTTTTATACCAATAAAGCCATAGAATAAGATAGTGAATCATATAGACAGTGGGAAACAAATGTCTATGAGAGTCTATGATCTGATGGTGTATGATTCATTGATTCATAACATTTTCATAACATTTGTATACATTTATCACAACCCAGAAGCCATGGGGCTATGCGAAGCGCTGCTTCCCCAGGATATCGCAACCCTGACGACGGTGGCAGAGCAGGTGGCATATTGGGTGCCTCGACCGGGTGAGTGGATGGTAACCTACCCGTCTTCGGAGGTTTCCGTTTGGTCATGGAGGTACAGACCATGACTTGGTATTGAAAATCCGGTTTGTTTCTGAAATGAGGTTTGTATCAAAAGCCTGGAAAACAACAATCATCAATCCTGTCTCCAAAAATTGATGACGTTGGGAAAGTCGAGGCCCCAGACCTTGATTTCCGGAAATTTGCCGAGGAGCGGGGGTGTAATGGGGTGTATGGTGTATGGACCCATCCATTTTTGACCCACACCCAAGTAATCTATAGTCATATTATGCTGCATGGTATATTTAGTTATATTTATATAATGTTGATTGATTTTGGAAAACATTGGATATGTTTGGGTGATTTCTGGGGACCCACGAAATAAATCGTACTATATTATATAATATATTTATAATATATATAGTCTGACAATGTACCAACGCCTACCTATGTTTATCAGATGGTTCATGAACATCCCCAATGTCTCCCCAGTATTTCCTTACACGGTAAAATTACTTCACTCATTTGCCCATTCTACAAATCCACTTGACCACATGTTTGTTTAGTATTTCTTTATGTTAGCATATATATTATAAGCTATATTTTTTCCATGTGTTTCATGTATGTCCATATAGTTCATGAGGATTTTCCAGTCGTTTTTGCCGGATTTCCTCCCAATTTCCCCACGAAGAAAAGTACCGCTGGATGTGGGTCAGGAGTGGCGCGACTCGTTGCCGCGGGAGTTGGATTTCTGCCACGAGATGACCGCCTTGGAACGGGCTGGAAACAAGCTGCGGGAGGCAGAGGTGGTGGATTGGTTTGTTGGGACTTAAAAAACTAGCTAGATCTATATCACCCTTTATAATCCTATAGAATCCTATGTAATTTATATATATAATCCTATATAGTCCTATGTCATATATATATTATATTATATATTATATATCATATATTATCTATTATATATTATATTATATATAATATATATATTATATATATATTATATTATATTATAATATATATATAATATATTATATTATATTATATGATATTATATTTTATTATATTATATTATATTTTAGTATATTATATTATATTATATTATATTATAATATATTATAATATATATATAATTTATATATATATAATTTATATATAGTTTATATATAATCCTATGCAATTGATTTATGGGGGATTATGATAAGCCATTGGGGAAACCAAGCAGTATTTCATGAGATGGGATATGGGTACATCCCCTTTTTAATGGCTCATACGGGTTCGATGGAGATTTATAGTAATCCCATGTAATCCCCTAAAAGATAAGAGTAGCTAAAGTTTGACTAAGATAGTGATGATTTGGACCTGTTCTATCTTTTCGGGTTTCTGTAATGAGTGTTTTCAATGGGTGTTTTCAATGGATGTGAACGGATTTAATGGATGTATTAGCAATGGATGTAAAGGTTTTGGTACGTAGTTATCGCACCCTCAGGAAAGAATCAAAAGGATAGAAATTGGTAAAGGACTACTTGTAATAAACTACTCTTCAAAGAAACCGGTTTGTTGATGATAGTGAGGGGCTATACTATATTTCCTTTATATACAGTTATCAACCAGTATGATGGAATGACAGATGGGGCTTTGAAGGGGATTTGAGTATGGGCCACTTTCATCAGCAAAAAGATATAAGTTGGTAAAACGTGCTAAAATAATGGTAAACTATGTTCCTATCATTTTGTGGTTACTACAATGAATGTTAGTGGAAAAATAGATGGATTTCGTGATTGATTTTGATTTAGTAATGGATGCATGTTCATACCATTACTGTGACAGTAGTCTGTATGGAAGTGGGCCACGGTGAGCCACGAAGAGTTGGGAAGAACTTGTGGACAAGAAAGGGTCTTAAAGGCAATTACATTGCAGAAGAGATTCTTTGTCTGCATATGGGGTACCCCCAAATACACCAGGTAATCAGGTAATCATAATTTTCCCTATTCTTTGATGACCACAACTGAGGGCTATACACCATCTTTAGACGCACCACAACCAGGCGTGTTGCCTTCATCAGCGCATGAACATTAAATGGAACAACTGCGTCCAGAGTGTCTGGAGGTTCTATTTCCCTCCAAAGAAGTGCAACAGCTAATATCTCCTATAATGTTAGTAAAGCAATAGTAGACATACCATTTGGGGTTGGTTTATATCACTCATTTCTGGAGATTATGGGGATGGCTTATTATTAGTGGGTTTACCACATTGTTACATGACATGACTGAGTTCACAAGAAAGACACTGAATACCATCTGGCAATCAAACATGGCAATGGAAAATCTCATTTTATGGAGTTTTTTTCCATATAAACCTCCATATTTTTAACATTAATGGGGGATGTCCAATGGCCATGTTTGATTGTAGGAGGGTATACAGTACAAATAGTCCAACCCCACGGGTGAAAATTGCAGCCTCCGCTGCTCTCAACATGGCCTGTTTTTTTACAGGAAACCTGCTAAAAAATATGACTTTTCTTGGAGCTTCTACCTCCATATTCAGGGGTTCCTGTATACATGTATAAAATGCCTATAATATATATATACATATTATATTATATATTATATTATATTATATATATTATATATGGTATATATATATTATCATATATATAT
>Ga0126342_10022675_pt1 | contig 10339 bp, 10 predicted proteins | sample Cyp1metagenome_FD_92528 | JGI IMG/M metagenome (GOLD analysis project Ga0126342, IMG submission 92528) | Coral microbial communities from Lord Howe Island, Old Settlement Bay, Australia - Cyphastrea 1 metagenome | ecosystem: Host-associated > Invertebrates > Cnidaria > Coral ... | reverse complement strand
TCCAATTCAATCGACTTGACGATCTGAATGGGGTAGGTAGACATGTATCATCATAAAGGTTATGACCCAGGAAAAGAGTTGTGTCAGCGCAATGGTGGACCAGGAGAAATGTTAGTCCACATATATAAAGGTTGTGGAACAGGATTTTAATTTGTTTGCCCGGGAAATTGCAACTTGGCTGTTGGCTCTTGGGAGCTAAATCCGTTGGGTTGTACCCTTTGGAAATCAATTCCAAAAGGTTGTGGACCAAACGATTTAAGGCATTTTTTTCCAGGACTGGACCCTTTTGACCTGTACGACCGGGGGTGTATCAGCAATGATCTGAGTTTTTATCCACTACTCCTGGGAATATCTCAGCAATTTTGATGTGAACCTCCGGTACCCTTTGATGGTTTTGACAGCCATGCCGGTCGCAATCGTGGGATTGGAGGTGGTGTTGGATGCTGTTGGGCCAATGTCATAGCCTCTGGTTATGGAAAACATCGCTATGGAAAATGGAGGTTCACTTGGTCCATATAAAAGTATCCATTTATGCAAGATATAGTAAATAGTTACATAGTTACCCTTTGGTAAATTAACATAGACCCTGAAAATCACCAATTGTTAGAGGAAACTAATCTTCCAACCCCTATCTACCAGGGTCTATGTTAATTTACTGGAGGGTACTGTTTATAAACCAACTTAGAACTGGAGTACCCTCTGGTAATCAAACATGGCTGGCTGCAAATCCCGTATCAAAGGAGGCTTATAGCTGGAAAAACCATCGATAAATGGTGGATTCTCCAGCACGCCACGTTTGATTACCGGAGGGTATTCATTTTATCCATTTTTATCCAGGGTTGGTTTCAAGTGATGTGTACCATTCATAGAAGTTTTTAAGAATGAGGAATGTAACCTCAAACATGGTGAACTCACGACTACTTGAAGCAACGGCTGGATGTTGAATTTAATCATGTTGAAGTGCATTCTCATTCTTTTCCGAAAACCATATTTAAGATTTCGCCAACAACAGGGGGCGGGCAGTAGTAAGCCATGCGCGCATGAGGTGTAAGCAAGATATCCTCTTGGGCGAAGGCAACATGATTAGCGATGTAAGAAATGAATAGAAAACATGGTTCTCACATAGGACATAGGAGCAATCAACCTAAACTGGTTGGTGGTTTCAAACATTTTTTATTTCCCATAATATATGGGATAATCCTTCCCATTGACTATTTTTTAAAGATTGTAAAAACCACCAACCAGTAAATTTGGTTTATGGGTTGGCATGTTCCATGTTTAACTTTTGACCATAGAAATATGGTAACGATGGTCACAATTAGACAAAATTATAGACATTGTTTGTACAGGATGGTGCCCCCCCAGTTACAAGTTGGTTTATAAACCCCATTAATTAACTATAGTTACATTTACCACAAACCATAGTTAAGTCATTTATAAGGAAACTTAGCTATCTTGGGGGCCCCATCCTGCATGTTTTTTTAGACATTGATTTAGGATTTCCCCAATACTTTGCCCAGATCCAAATGACGGCAAAGCGACAGCAGCTGCTATGCAAGAAACTTTCAGGTTACCATACAAAGTGGGTGCAATTGGGATTATGGGACATTATCCCCATAATATCACCATTCATTGCTGGTTGCATACAATATATATATAATTATGTGTATATTATATATACACATATTACTATTACATAGACAAATGCATACCATTATATGATTTAATCCCCGTTATATGTCTAAGACGGCGTTGCTGATCAAAAAGTCACGAGGGGAATTCACCTCATATGTCATGCCTGACATTCCATCTGCGATCAAAAGCAGCTTGGAAAGACAACATCGCGCTCTTCGTCAATATGACGTCAGGATGGAGTTGAAAGTATCCCAGAAGAACTTGATGGAGCTGCTTGGCTTGTCGAATGCTCAAGTTGATGAAATCGTGAAAACGCTCGCATCAGCAACTGACGGGAGTGCAGAAAAGATCACCTCTGATCGTTTGACGACGTATCTCCCAGGAGGTACTGCAAATTTAGGAGAAGGTGATGAAGATGTCGATTTGGGATTGGATGAACCTACAGAGGCTGCACATGAGGGAGAAGAAGAAGAAGGGCTCGAAGAGGACTATGAAGAAGGAGAAGAGAAGGTAGAGGTTCAGAGTCTAGTTGGGCCTACAGTTAGCCCCTTGTCAGCCCACATGGAGACACTGTCAGCGGCTCGCTGTTTCAGCATCACTTCAAGGCGGCAAATTCAGAGCCAAACATTGTCCCTCTTACCCTCTGGTAAACTGTCCCGTAACTATGGAAAGATCCACCATTTTTTAGCTGGGTAAATCCACTATTTCGACTGGGCCATTTTCAATAGCAAACTGTTGACATAACCAGGCCGGGTAGATCTTTTTAGATCCATGTGATGGACAAAGTCCATGGCCCATTTACCCTCTGGTAATTTGTTCCATAGCTATTGAACATGACCCATTTATAGTGGATTTTCCCACTAAAAATGGTGATTTTCCATAGTTATGTTAGTTTAGCAGATGATATCCATTTCCACTCCAGGTCTTATTGATGCTTCCGGGTGCAGTGCTGATGCCCTTCAGATTCCAGGTCGCACAACGGCCGGGCTGGGAGCGGCTGGGGCTGTGCCTGGGGTGCCTCTTGACGGGACCGGACCTGGCAGTAACCAGCGGCCACTATGAGAATATCATTTGGTATAGTATCAAATAGGTTACTATATAGGTTACTATATTCAACTATCAAATCATATTCAACAGTAAATATCAGTATCAAATGATATTCTCATCAATGGAAACTATTCCAATATGTTCAACAATATGTACTATTCCAATATCAAATGATATAATGATATTCCAATATGTAATTCCAATATGTTCAAACTATTCCAATGGTATTCCAATATCATTTGATATTTACTAGGCCAGAAGCCCAAGATTCGAAACCGATTGGGAACATCGTTTCACCGAGCTCGCCGACTCTCGAATGTCACCAGCTTCGAGACATCGTGATTTCCTATGTGGTAAGGAGCTTTTTTGGATGCTTTTTCGGTATATAAGTCATATACATTCCCACATCCCAAATACCCTCTGGTAAACTAACATAGCTATTGAAAATTGCCATTTATAGTGAGTTTTCCCACTAAAAATGGTGATTTTCCATAGTTATGTTAGTTTACCAGAGGGTATGTGCCCTGTATCTTATGGATTTTTATGGGGGATAAAAAACGATGGATAAATCGGTGGTTTCAATATGTTTCATCTTCTGCGGATTCAACCAGCACGTTGGATCGTGATTTCTACTCCTTGGCAAATGGCCAGGGCTTAGGGTGTATCCCATGTGACCAGACACAGCCATTTTTATCAGATTGTTGCGAAAAAATATCCCATTCATATCCCATTCATAACCCATTCATATCCCATTCATATCCCATTACAGTAATATCCCATGAATATCCCATCAGAGATAGATCAACCCCGCTAAACCACCACGTTTCACCCCCAAAAAATCGCGGTCGCGGTCGCAGCGAGCCGAAGGTTTCTGGCATCTTGCTGCAGTTCTATGGTGGAGAGGTGACTTTTGTCTGATTTTTGGCAGCTCTTTGTTGAGACCCTCTGGTAAATAATTGTTATATAATGGTTATAATAATGGTTATATAATGGTTCTAATAATGGTTATGTGATGGTTATAATAGTGGTTATATAACGGTTATAATAATGGTTATATAATGGTTCTAATAATGGTTATGTGATGGTTATAATAGTGGTTATATAATGGTTATAATAATGGTTATATAATGGTTCTAATAATGGTTATGTGATGGTTATAATAGTGGTTATATAATGGTTATAATAATGGTTATATAATGGTTCTAATAATGGTTTTGTGATGGTTATAATAGTGGTTATATAATGGTTATGATAATGGTGATATAATGGTTCTAATAATGGTTCTAATAATGGTTATATAATGGTTCTAATAATCGTTATATAATGGTTCTAATAATGGTTATAATTTATAATAATGGTTATATAATATAATGGTTTTAATAACGGTTATGTAATGGTTTTAATGATTATGATATCCCCATAATTATGGAATACCCTCTGGTAACCCAACATAGCTATGGAAAATCATCACTTTCATAGGCCAATCAACTAACTAAATGACCATGTTCAATAGCTATGTTTGACATAACCAGATGGTCCCCCAATTCAACACTCTGATTTCCCGAACTGGTACTTTTAAAGAGTTTTTTTGAACTGGAAAACAACCATTTTTTAATAGGTAATCAACGGCCATTCCAGGAACCTAAATTCCTTGGATTAATATATATGGAATAATTCCTGGGATAGATGATGATTATTATATCAACGGCCATGCAACAGGAACCGATTGATTGGAGGTACCTACCATACATAAGGTCTATTTTTCAGGGCTATGTAAGGGGATATACCCAAAATATGGTCTTATATGATACAGCACCTCCATTTTAGGATCCTGGAATTCCCATTGAGGTAAGTCACTGAAATTGTCATGGGCCATGTCTTCCAGTTGGCAAACTGTTAAATTACCACAGGGTGACCTGTGGATTCTGAGACAGTGGGTAAAACAAAAATAAACCACCCATTTGGGAATGGTTTGTACCACATAAAAATGGTGATGACTAGGGGATGATTTATTGTATTATTGTTTTAAAACCACAAGTTGTATGGAAAACGTCAATGGTGGTGAGTAGTGGTGATTAATGGTGAATAAAATAATGGTTAATAATGGCTAATATAATCTAATATAGGTTTAAGTAGTGGCAAATCTAATAGTAGTGGTGATTTTCATGGTGATTAATGGATAATAATGATATATATATATAATGATTAATGATATATGATTATTGTTTATTGTGGATCTATGATATATTTAATGGTTTATAAGTATTATGATTGTGGATAATAATGATTGATGGTGATTTATGGTTTATGTTTGTTTTACCCACTGATATTCTTGCAGAAAGTGACTGAGGTTGACCCAAAATTTCAGCCAATTCCGGGCAGGGATCTTTCCACTCACTGGTCGCTCTGGTGATCGGCACGTCCCTTGTATACGTGGGTTATCATTTTTTTTTTATATGGCATAACTATGGTAATCCCTTATGTTTCTTCTGTTTTATCAGAAACAACAAGCAACTCCCTTGCAATATGATTTGCGGATATTTATTATTATTATTATTATTATTATTATCATTGTTATTTTACTTTACCATGGCACAAAAAAAATATTGGCTATCTGATACTATCTGCAGAACTAGAACCACAATTGTTGGATATTGTTGGTATAACATAGAACAAGTTCATACTCCTTTCAGATCATATTTTGCGTATCATAGAACATTATAGGTATATTGTAGTATATACGGTGAGGCGTTCGCTTGTGAGGCTGTTTATTTTGTCGCTTGTGACGCGGTTTTTCTCGTCGCTTGTGTTGTACACCCCCCTACCCCAAAACCCTAAAATGTAAAACCATTGGCCTTGTCAGTTTTGGCACATGATTAGAAACTTAAACCCACCCAAACCACCCAAAAACCCTAAAAGGTAACATCATTGGCCTTGTCAGGCTTGGCACATGATGAGAAACCCACTTAAACCCGAACCCCCCCCAAACCACCCCAAAAGCCTCAAAAGATAACACCATTGGCATTGTCATGTTTGGCACATGATGAAAAACATAAAAAAATCTATTATAGCCTGGCACATGATTAGAAACGCACTTGGACCCTAAACCACTACCACTCCCTCCACCCCTTGACCCTAAAAGGTAAGACGGTTGGCACTGTAAGGTGGCTCTTTCCCTCGTCGATGTACTGCCAGGCACATAATTAACACGTAATTGAGAGAGCTTCAGAGGACACTTCGTCGCAAGTGATTGGCAAAAGTTCCTCGCAAGTGAATGGCTGACCAGTATATCATTTTTGAAAGTGCATAGGCAAAAAATACAGTCAGTATATCTAATTTTGCATCAGATGCACTATTTCATCCTTCAATTCTTTGATTGTGCACAATTCATCGTGAATTTGAGATCCCCATGAATAATTTAGTGATGTGATGCCCAATTAATTCCAGTGATATCAGTTATAAATCAACGTAAACCTATCATCAGTCGATTATAAATTACAATGTTGTTGCTTACAACTTATAACATATGTCCTTCATTTTTGCATGATAATTTTTTTTGCTGCTTGCCAATCTGAAATTGATGATAATTCCACCATTTATCCAACATTTTTTGTGTTGTAAAATCCATCTCAAATCCTTTTCAAATCCCTGCTGCTTAGTGGTTAGGAACATTTTGTATTTGTCCATTCAGTTGGGAATAGTAACCCCAACCTGGTTGGTGGTTTGGAACATTTTTTATGTTCCATTTCATATATGAGATAATCCTTCCCATTGACGAACTCACATTTTTCAAGATGGTTTTTAAACCACCAACCAGATTATAGATCCATGTTTCATGGTTAAATTATGGTTAAACCTCCATTTTTCATAGGAAAACAACAAAATTCGGTTATTGCACCACCAACCTGACTTTCATACTTTCCAGAGGGGTAGGGCTCAACCACCAACCAACCTGGATCTCCGGCGCGAGGCGTCTGGCCACGCCTTTGCTGCGGCACTCTTTGGGGATGTGAATCCCGCCGGAATCACCAGATTTTCCTGATGAAGAACTTGGAGAAATTTGGATGACCAATTTATGGAGATTTTACCCTCTGGTTTTTTTAGCATCTATCTCCAGGAATCCCCAGATGGGGAACAAAAAATGTTGGCAATTTCCCATGTGAAGACCATCTTTAGGATATTACCCTCTGGTTATGACTAACAGTTCGCCATGGTTTTTCGATGGCCCTAATCGAAATAGATGGTTTACCTATTAATAGCATGGTGTATCTTTCCATGGCGAACTGTGAATGTCATAACCAGATGGTCGATGATTTCTGTGGAATTTATGGGAACTTTGGATGATGTAGAGTGATTTCACATGTTTTTTGTAGGCTGTTTTGTTGATGTGTGGAGATTTATTTTGGTTTGCAGATGCACAACAACCATCAAAGATTGAAGATTTTAATGGTGATTGATTGATTCATGATTTTATGGGGAATTCACAGACGCAAAAGGATAAAAAATTGTGGAGCTGCCTGCCATCGAAAGCTCATCCCAGGCTGTTAGAAAAAATGTTCAAGGACTTTGACGTGGGTTGACTACAGGATGGGGCCCCCAAGATAGCTAAGTTGCCTTATAAGTGGTTTAACTATGGTTTATTGTAGATATAACTATAGTTAATGGTGGTTATTTCATGGTTTATAAACCAACTTATAACTGGGGGGCCCCATCCTGTGGGTCACTGGGTCTTTATTGAAGACCCTGGTACCTACAGATGCTTCCATATGATTTCCAATGCGGGATGACGATTCCCATATGTTCAAGGTGGGTTGAAACTAGCAACCAGATATTTGAGTATCACATGTCTGGCCTATCCAAATTTGAACCACAAGCATGCACATAATTGCACATATACATGTAGAAACTGCATTACTATCAATTCCCGTAATTGGGGCACATCCCTGGTCATCCAAAATCCAAACTGGTTACCATACCCCAACTATCCATCCGTGGGCTGTCCCATTATATCCCATCAATTATCGCCATTATTCATTGATTCAAGACCGTCAATTTTGCTGTTTTTTTATTTTTATTTTTATCACGTGTTTAACACGTTTTGTCCACCATTTAAACCATTCTAGCACCCCACAGAAAAGATATATATATAAAAGTAATTTGCTACTATTGTTAGTATAGTAGGATTTGACCAACTTATCTATCTTTTTTGGGCAATCAACTCTAGGGTTTTCCAGTTCCCATTCATGTCGCCTTGGCGCCAAGTCCGGGAAATTGCCACTTCTGATCCCAGAAAATGTGGTGGGTGACCTCAGCGTGGGTTTCCGGGAGGTGCCTTGATGAGATGGGATGGTGATAAAGTAAGCAGCTTAAGCAGCCAAATATATACATAGCAAAAACAAAAACAACTATATCATAAGATGTATCATCATAATATATATATATATATATACATATTATCACTACTATGTCTATACATATAAAAATGGGGTGTTTGGCCAGTGGAATCCATTGGAAAGTCCCAAAAATGTCTCGCTGACCGGGAAAATGAATGTTAAAATCATCATGAATTGTCCAGCAAGCGAAGTTTGATTACCGGTAACATCTCAAACATTGGAATTTCACCAACCAAAAAATGGTGTTTCTTTATTCTGGGCCATATAGTTGGGCCATGATGGAACTTTACATTTGATCACGACCTCCGGTCGCGATGGGATTTGGTTGGTAAGTATGCCATGGCCCAACGTTGCAGACTAATTAGGATGATCATTTGTGCAGAAAATTCCAGAACTAATGTCAACCCTGGATTAATAAACCATGGTTTATTAATTCGAAAGGGTACTCCCCAAATAGTCATTTCATCTGATACTTTTTTATGGTACCCTCCCAATGTTCAAGAGCCGTAAACGGGATTTATTAATCCAGGGTTGACATTAGTGGATCATCAGCAGCAGTAATGGGTACTGTTCTGTTTGACTTGGGGAAATCTGGGTAAATTCTGTAACCTCTTTGGATGACCTAACACGTTTTTTTGTCCCAGAAAACGTCAGGGCTGTGAAGTGGATTTGAATTTGCCACATGCCAAAGAACTCTTAAACCACCAACCAGTCACCTGGTTGGTGGTTTCAACCATTTGGTTTTTATTTTCCATTTCATAAAAAAGGGATGTCATCCTGTAATCCTTCCCATTGATGAACTCCATCATTTTTGAAGATGGTTTTTTAAAGCACCAACCAGTCACTGTCACGGTCAACTTTTTCACCAGCTTGGAACCTTGTGCAGAAGATGTTGAACGATATGGCAGGATGAACATCCATTTTCCTCCTATTTTGGTGCGCTGAGGTATCAGGATTTAGTCAATATACATTATATAGCTATATTACCCATTATTTCCCATGATTAATGCCATATGGATCCATATGGTACCTATGGTACCTATGAATGATCTGGTTGAATCACTTAGTCACCCATTGCCCAATATTTGTGCCTGTCTAGGGCGGCTAGGTGAGCCGCTTAGATCCCCAATGTTGTGGCGAAACTACCCTCTGGATACAAAAAACTATTGAAAATGGCCATAGAAATAGTGGGTTTTCCCATGAAAAAATGGTGATTTTCCATAGCTATGGGACAGTTTACCAGAAACTACACCTTCGCCCCATGAAAAATAAAATCATGCATTCCTTGGATTATGGTCTCACATTTTGTTGGTTTCATCTCCGTTTGTTGTGACTTCAGAACTTCAACCCCATTTTGATGGTTACCCTTTGGTAATCAAACATGGCTTGCTGGAAATTCACCATTTAGTTCGATCATGTTGCGAACTAAACCGAGAATTTATAGTGGACTTTTCTCATGATTTTCCCATATGTTCCTATATGTTTACCATCTTTTCTCAAATTTTCCCCATACCCATATTTTTTCTCACATTTTTCCCATATTTGATGGTTAAAAATGGGTTGATCAAAGGCCCCATCGCCTGGCACAGCAAGATTGACTTCCCCCCTGGCATCGCCAAGGAGGACACCATTCCTCCAAGCACGGTGCGGTCTTCGCAGAGTGGGGTGTTTGTTTTCCCATGGTTTTTACCGGTGGTGGTTACATTGGATGTTTTTTTTCTATAAGGGAAAATCTGGAGCCATGGATTTTGCCATTACATTAATGGGGTTCTCCATGTTTTCCTGTTGTCCCTTGAACTTAAACCATCTTAAACCAATCCATTGATTACTTTGGGGTAAACTGGTAAACTAACCATAGATGTGCAAAAACCGTGGTGAAACCCGTCCGGAACATGATCTACACCTGGTGGGTCAACTCCACTGGTATTAATTCCGTTTGGAAAATGATCTGCATTCATGATGGGTTAACTGGGTAAACTCAACCTTTGCATTATTGTATGTATATATATAATTATTATATTATATTATATTATATTATAATATTATATTATATTATATTATGTTATATTATATCATATCATATCATATCATATTATATATACTTATAATATATATATACACAATAGATATATAATAGATATTGCTTTGCGCAGGTCTCCTCTGTTTCCGTTTCCCTCGCACCTTGCAAAGTTTCCGTTTCCCTCGCACCTTGCAACTTTTCCGTTTCCCTCGCACCTTGCAACTTTTCCTTCTCGGGGTTGTGC
>Ga0126342_10022674_pt1 | contig 10339 bp, 4 predicted proteins | sample Cyp1metagenome_FD_92528 | JGI IMG/M metagenome (GOLD analysis project Ga0126342, IMG submission 92528) | Coral microbial communities from Lord Howe Island, Old Settlement Bay, Australia - Cyphastrea 1 metagenome | ecosystem: Host-associated > Invertebrates > Cnidaria > Coral ... | reverse complement strand
TGGTCGTGGTTGAGGTCCGGCAGCGAACACTGTGGATCGCGGGTCGCAGTTGAGCAAGGACGACGAGGACGACGAGGACGACGAGGAGGACGAGGAGGAGGAGGAGAGGAGGAGGAGGAGGAGCAGGAGGAGGAGCAGGAGGAGGCAACTGACATAAAATCTAACACAACCCTCACCTGGCAGGTGGGGAATGACCAACACATTCTTTTCCGGATCAAATGGGATCGACATATTTCACAAATAAAAACTGCCGCTCAGAGCTTGACCCTCTGAGTCCTGTGCAAGAATCGTCGGAATCAATTGGAAAACTTCGCTGGACCAACTCCCAATCGATGCGACGTAGCGAGCCAAGGAAATACAACTGTCATACCTTGAGCATCGATCTTGCAGGTATCAGGCACAAAAAATCTTGGGAACGGTTAGGTCCAGCCACACGTTCTCCCTTTGATTTGTTTTCAGACATTTGATTTTCGCCACAGGCGCATCAAAGCAGAATGCGGCACAGAGGCACGCAGCTAGCCTAATGACGAAGTCGACGAATTGCCCGGCCACAGCCTATTCAGTTCAAACCAGGCGTTGTGCGAGGCACAAACTGCACGGTTAAGGCGGTGGTCAAACTTGGACGAGCCTGGAAAGTAGAAAATGGCTAGCAATTGGCCTGGAACCACCATGAACCACCTACTTTAGCAGGGACAGTAGGGCTTCGAGCTGATGTTAAACTATATTATGATACAGTAACATAATGTAACAAACCCACAGAAAACACCCAACTCCCGCATACAAGTTTCGCCTACCCTCCATAATGCTCTCCCTTTCATTCCTCGGCAGGAAATCTCACTACTTAATTCATCTCTCCACGCTTCCAAGAACAACCTCCGCCTACCCTGAACAAACTTTTCTGCATCCTTCTCTGGGGCTTAAATTTAGTCTATACTTTCAATTATCAATTGCTGTAATTCAACGGCCATTTCTGGTACCTAAACTGGAGGTCCTGTACCATCTAAAGCCAGATTGATGGACACATCCCCTTACATAGCCCTGACATGGACCTTATATTATGGTAGCATAGACCTTATATATCCTTAAAATGACAAGTAATGACCTCCAATCAATCGGCTCCTGTTGCATGGCCAGCGATTTCTTGGAAGTGATTCAATCGTAGATTCGGATCCAAACCAACTTCCAACCCTTTTCCAACTTCCAGGCCCTTTTCCAGACGAGTTCTATGCACAAAGCTCGGCAGAGCCATGCTGATTTTTAAATGTGTCGATGGCAGCTGCGAGCTCCAAGGAGCCGGCAGAGACCTGAAAAAAAGTAGCCGCTCGCCGCTTTTTTTAGCCGCTGAGATGACTGTTTTTGTGAGTACTTTATGGGGGAAATGTTACAGATGTATATCACAAAAGACATGATACTATAGGGGGTATTAAGAATAACCATGGTATTTAACAATGACTAAAATAATATATACATATATAGTCACAACATTTTTTGGGAATACCCAAATCTGAACATCATACCCATCAGACCACCTTCGGAAGCTCTGCAAAACAAACATTGGAATTGGTGCGATATACCCTAGGTATACCTATAAGAAGCTGATAATCTATCATTGCCATACCACTGGGGAAAAAAAAAACAAAGAAAATAAACATAAATAAATACGTTGCGTAAGTGACCATGCATGCCTACACATGAATGCATACATTAATATGCCTATGAATCAATTAGTAGATGAACACAAAAAATATGACTTTATTTTGCTTTTTATGCATACCTATTAACAAGAGAAATCATTGACATCATCTGCCCCATGTACCAAGATCTCAAGCGCAATTCCCTGCAATTCGGACGTGCCTGTGCATCCACTGCGCAGGCCGTATCTTTGATGTCCTGATGCAACCTGGGATGCTAATGTTGTAGCCGGATGCTACGTCAGCTGTCCCAACACTGCCCAACTTATGGGGATGAATCTCCCATAAGTACACTCCTGCACCCGGGGGGTTAGCGAAGAAAAAATCTCGTGGATTGCATCGAATTAGTGGAATCAAGCTGACGCTGCAGTCCTGATCGCTGTTCCAATGGTTTTTTTTCTCCAGGTCGTTTGCGTTTCAAGTCTTAGGGGTTCCATTCTCCAGCTTGGAATGGAACTAAACATGCAACAGGACCCCATCCAACATCCAACACATCCCATCCAAGGTCAGTCGGAAAAAAAAATAAAAAAAATCCAGGGGACTTCTCCGCAGTAGAGCGGAAGATGAATTTCTCAAAGTTGTCGAGAACGAGCTTGGGCTTGGAAAGCGTGCCCAAAGCTTCACTCATGTACTTCTGCGCCTGGGAGAATTCAGCAAGGCGCTGACCCCGAAGCTGACTGCGAAGTTGCGAAAGGAACTAGTTGAACTCCGGTTTATGGCAGATATATCTTGAGATATACAGATATAATTATATATATATATATATAATACATCTATAGTTTATATAGTTAAATGATAGTTAAATGGAGTTATAAATTCTAACCAACCCTTGTAACTGCGGGCACCTTGTACTTCACCAGATAAGATGATCATCATTGGACCATGGCACAAGGAACTCATCCCAGGCGCAATGTACCTCTATTTTTTTGGTCCAAAAACAAACAGTAAGTGAATCATCCTAAATTGTCATGTAGCCATGTTTTCCCTATTTTTATTAATGTATATAATTCATCCCAATGATAACCCCAAAATGATGATCAATTATGATTGATAGTCTATTGTCGGATGATTATTGGTGAGATAGATAGATAGATAGATAGATCGATAGATAGATAGATAGATAGTTAGATAGATAGATAGAGATAGATAAATAGATAGATAGATAGATAGATAGATAAATAGATAGATTGATTGATAGATATAGATATAGATATAGATATAGATACAGATATAGATATAGATATAGAAACAGATATAGATATAGATATAGAAATAGATATAGATATAGATAGATATAGATAGATGTATATATATATATACAGATATAGATATATATATATATATAAATAGATATGGATAGATAAAGCTATATATATATATAGATATAGATAGATATAGATAGATATAGATAGATATAGATAGATATAGATAGAAATAGATAGATATGGATAGATATGGATAGATATCGACAGATATAGATAGACATGGATTGATATGGATAGATATGGAAAAATGTGGAAATATATGGATAGATATGGATAGATATGGAAAGGTATAGACAGATATAAATAGATATAGATAGACATAGATATATATATATGTATAGATATAGAGATAGATATAGATATAGACAGATAGATAGATAGATAGATAGATAGATCGATCGATGGATGGATGGATGGATGGATGGATAGATATATACATATGCATATGCATATGTGTGTGACTATCGTGTCTACCCTGTGTAGTCAAACCTCGCACTTGGAAATCCGTTGAACATCCCCTACAGATGGAGGTTTTTAGCTGGATTCCACCATACATGAAGGATTTAGACATTGCCATGTTTGATTAGCGGAGGGTAGATATACTGGAATACACCCAGGATTCTATGGTTAATTGCGATTTATGGAGACTATATATATATATATATCATGATACATCTATAGTTAGTTAATGTTAGTGACTTTGGCCTATTAACCAACTTTAACTGGGCTGGCACCACCTATCGTATGTGTGACATTGTGTGACTATCTTCTCTGGCTTTGTCTAAAAATAGTGTACCATCATCCCAATCAAAAAATGGCTATACTTCAGGGTGGTGCCCCATAGTGAGCTAAGTTGGTTGAAATAAGTCCAATGGTGATTTTCCATAGTTATGTTAGTTTACCAAAGGGTAACGAATGGGATTACCCATGTTGGGGGTAGCCCAAGCAGCCGTGATCTTGGATCACCATCACCCAAGGAAGGTGCCTGGTCTTCATCGTTGGCCTTATAGCGTGCCATTCCCAAATCTGCCAGGTCTGAAGCCAAGGTCACCTGTGATTTTTTGATCCGGATGGAATTGATTGGAGTTTCAGGTTTGATTGAAACAAATGAATTTATGGTGATGTTATTGGGAAATTACTGTGATCTAATGGGGATCTTTATGGGATTTTTATTGTGGTTTAATGGTTTTTAAAAGGATGAATGGATGGGTTTCAGGGAGTTTACTGGTGTTTAATAGGGTTTATTGTGTTTAGATCCCTATTCGTTGGATGGATGGAAGGGAACAACTTTACCGGAAACATGGTTGCTTCTAACCACTGAATATAGGTATCTCCTGGAGATTTCCCCTTCAACCAGCCCCCGTTGATGGTTGGATCTGGGGGGGTGCATCTCAGTTAAGCATGGTTGATCGTTTTACAGGGGATATTCTCTTGATGTAATTGGGTCATAATATGCTTATTACCCTGCTACATCGTGCTACTATCTGGGATGCACCCCCAAGTGGGGTGGTATGTAGAACAAAATGGGGCCAGTCTTGCATGCAATTTATAATATGTGTTTATCACCTACCAATAAAGATTAAAGGTCGGGGAACAAGTGTAACCCCCTGTTGATAAAACAATCACTGGGGAAAGAAAATTTATGGGGTAAAACTCGCAAGTTGCCGATCTATTTTTTTAGTTGATCTTCGGGGTTCTACCTCATTTGATTTTTTTTTGGAGAAATTGATCAAGAATGAGTGACATCTGTTGTGGGTCATTGGAAATCTCTTAGGAGACGAAAGCAGCAAGTCAAGCTCTGGATATGCCATGCAATTCCTACGGAAATAGAACCATTTAGAATATGTGTAGAGTTGATTTTTGCTTGTCAGCACGCTGACCAAGCTTTCTGCCGGATTCTTTCGGGGAGATAAGCATGGGCATGTTCTTGAAAGATTGATAACAGATCAAAAAAAATAGAAACATGTCTTCAGGATGGTATAGAAATGTATAGAGGATGTGTCCCACTGTCCCACAATATTTCCTTCAGATGTTCAATGTTTCCAACTTTTAGGTTCCAAAGGGGTTGCTGCCGAAACTCAACGTGCTGTCAAATCTTTGCCGAATCCTGGGAGTTTACCATATCTTACCGGTAATCAAACTTGCGGCAATAGACAATTCCCAAGTGCAAATGAGTTTCCAAGCTACAAACCTCCATTTTTTTGGGAAATTTCCCATGGCTGTGCTTGAAACATCAAACAAATATCTGCTACACTAACGTAGCCATAGTTCTGCGGCACAATCCACAGGAATCGGCTGAGGCACAGCCAACTCACGCTGGCACTTGTCCGCAAAGCTGCTCGGAATCGATTCCTTGGATGTGGATTTTGGAGTACCATTGGACTACAGTATGACTATAGTGACTGTAGCTAGAAATCATCAATCATATCGGTATAGGCATAATACATGTGAACGAACACGAAAAATGTAAAGACAATCAAATAGATACATAGTAAATAATATATTCATTCATTTATTTACATATACACACACACATATATGTGTGTGATCAAACACCCATTTGCCTTCTACCCAGCATACATGGCGAATCCCCGCCGGTCCCCAGCATATGACCACAAGCATCGTCTCACCTGAATGATACAAATGGAGGATCCGATCAAAAGTGATGACATGGCTGGCAGGCATAGGAAATCTCAGAGTTAACCGTTCGTAATTGAGGGGAAAACTAGGGGTCATAAGTGAGTCATAAGTCGTCACATTTCATCATGGTGGGGTTGGGTATGATTTCACGGTCGTTTTTCAAGTATTTTTGGGGAAAAAAACGCTTCTGGGGTGAAAAATCGCTTGTGGGCATGGCCCCTCGTTAGGGGCCCTTGAAATACGTCAATCATCCGGACCTTTGCTGCTCAAATACCGATGTGCTTTTAGCTGGCAAAATCGTTGAATAAAAATTAACTTGGCGGCTATCAAGTCATCCTCTGATCATTTCATCCAAATGGATGTGTCTGGAAATAGGCTACCCTATATTTTATCCGAATCTTTCCCACATTTTCCCGAACAATGCCGGTGTTTTTGGGGCTATAACTAGCCCATTTTTGGACACCATTTCTGGATGATTTCAAGTCCAAGATGGTCCAAGCATCAGCTGCTGCAGCGGTGGCCTCATAAACAGCTCGAGCACAGTTGATGGAACGCAACAGCAGCTCCTAGGGCGCCATCCGGTTGATGGCTGGCTTATTTACTGCGAAATCCATGGCGAAAAATCATGGGATAACTATATTTTCATAGGGATCCATGGCTTTAATATGCTTTAATCATACGGTTTCAACACTCATTTAACTATCAAGATGGGATCACGGGATAGCGTTTTTGGATTCACACAATGACAAAAAAACATACTATTGAAAATTGTGATTTTCCATAGTTATGTTAGTTTACCAGAGGGTACATTGAAATCATCCAAACAACAATAACCATGGCTTGGATCCTCGGCTTCCCCGCCTCCTCTCCCACGCTGGGCAAGCCCGCCGCCGCCATGCGCCGCCCGATGGATTGAGCTTCAGGGAGGTCGCAACGTCGCAGAGCGGCACACTTGGCACGGATGTAGAGGAGCTGATAACCTGAGTTTCAAAGCCCTGTACTGGGCTTGAATATCCATGAATTTAGGGTTTTTTTAATGGCTTTCAGTGATAGTCCCCATATCAAGGTGCAGAAAAAAAAGTAGGGCATGGGGGGAGTGGGATGATTATAGTTGTGGATTGGATCATTCCCCCATTCCCTACGTTCAGCAGTAAAACTACTGGGGACTATCATTGAAAACCACAAAATTCATGGTGATTTACCATCTGGCAATCTAACAGGGAAAGCCGAACCTTCCTATTTTTGCCGAGACCTTAATTCCATCCATATCAAACACCCACAAAATGATTCCACAGATGTCATTCCCCTACCAAACCATGGTTTTGGAATTTGCGTGTGTCTGGACATTGGGTATCCAGGAAAAAATGACCGTGTTTGAAACATCAAATTGTGGGGTACCCTGCGTTCAAACTCGGTACGATTGATGGGGGAATATGAGGATTTTTTTCCATAATCATCTATAGATTCGTCTGTAAAGAACCTTATAACTGGGTGGCCCTTTCTGCAAGGCTGGGAGATCAGAAGCTATTTATGGGAACATGATACTGATACTATGCGTTTCTTTTTGCCTTGATTGGAAACTATGTCGTAGAACGTGTTTCTTCTCAGAAAAAAAATCAAAGATTATGTAATTCAATGTTTTGTCTTTGTTTTTTTGATGGGAAAAGCAATGCCACAGGTTCTCTGGATATGACCTGTACAGGTGTGCAAAACGGGAAGAAAACATTCTCAACGGATCATGGGTACAATGAGTATCATCACGGGGGTGAAAAAGCCTAGATGCAGTAGGACAGTAGGAAGTCCCTCAAGTTGGTTATCCTAATTTCACCATGTGTATACCCTCTGGTAAACAAACATAGCTATTGAAAATTGCCATTTATAGTGGATTTTCCCATTGAACATGGTGGTTTTCAATAGCTGTGTTTGTTTATCAGAGGGTAGGTGGTATAAACCATTCCCAAATGATTTTTAAGTGGGTGGTTTATGATTGTGTATATTATTGTTTTACCCACATTATCCCATTTATAAATTACTCGTCGCCGCAGTTGCTGAAAACTAAGTGGAATGATCCGAAAGACAGTTCCTGGGTGACAGGCATGGGATGCCAAATCGCGATCCCAAATCATCATGTTGAGAATATATATATATGTATACATATACAAGTATATATATAACATGTGTATATATATATATACATATACAAGTATATATATAACATGTGTATATATATATATATATATATATATATATGTATACATATACAAGTATATATATATAACATGTGTATATACATATATGTATACATATACAAGTATATATATATATATATAACATGTATATATATATATATGTATACATATACAAGTATATATATAACATGTATATATATATATATGTATAGATATATATGTATATAATTATATATATAAATGTATATATATATATATATAATAGTTATGAGTATAATTCCAAATTTGTATATATTTATCATGACATATAATATAAATATATATATAAATGTAAATAAATAAATATATATATATATAAATATTATAATAGTGTGTGTCGCTTTCTCAAGCACGCCAGGCACGCCGTAGCGCCAAGGGCGTCGCCAAGGAACGGACCCAGAAGAGCTCTGAACGGTGCACTTCAATGATAAGTTCATGCGCCTGACGAATTCGACGGTGGATATTCTTAGATATCCTTAAGAGATCCTTAACTGACGGTGCAAATAATGAATATAACTATGCTTGACTATGTTTGATTGTGGTTAACTATATGTTGAACTGTTGAATTTGGATTCGTTGCCTAGCTTAACGATGTTTAAATGATGGGTTCATGGTAGATACATCTGCCTTTTTCCATGGCTTTATAAGCCAACAAAAATAACCGGGGGCACCACTTTGTAGACTAGCGCCAGGAAGCACTTCAGCGTTCAGGAACAGCACGGGATAAGCAGGTTGGTCGACTGGTACAACAACTGCAGATCCCATAATAATTAGTGAATGATAATCCTATACAAAGGGCTAGAACAATTGCAATACCTGAACCGGAAATGTTGGGCCATTTGAGATATTTACTTCTATTGACCGTCATTCCAGTGACGTCGCAGAGAGTTTGTTCCAACGTATTCAGACATTATATATATATATATATATATATATATATATATATATATGTTTTTTTTTTTTATATATATATATATATTTATTTATTTATATATATATATTATACCCCACGGAGAGAACAGCGTTGCTTGAGCAGGATCATGGCCGAAATGCCGATCTGGAACTGCTGAATACTGCTGAGATATATTTCTCAGCGTCCCCATGTTGAGTCACAGGGGATCATCTGCAGAATAGTACTATCCCCATTATAAGAATGGTACTCTCTCGTACTCAAAGGTGGCAGTGGGATATCTTCCATTTGTTGTTCCCATGAAAAGCTCCACTTGTAGGCGAATTCCACTTGCCACGTTTGAATACGTTTGATTATCGGTTGGTACCTGGATGCATTATGATGCATTTAGCATCTACTTGTGCTTCTGTCGGATATCTGCGGTTCTGCTCTCAAAATCTCATTGCTGGTGCTGGTCAAATAAACCGTTTTAGTTTGTTAAACACCAATGCTGATGGCAGTCAGCAATCTGGATGGTGCTTGGCTAACTAGTTTTCTTTGCCTAGTTAAATTTGTTGTTTGTGGTAGATATCTGTACTTAAATTGGTTAACACCAATAAACATGACTGGGAAGGCACGTGGAAGGCAGCGCCTTCTTTTCTCATATCAAACACCTGGATCTGCCCAGCACCGTTTAGAGCATACCCTTCGTTAATTTAAGAGACCTATTGAACATCACCATGTTGAATAGACAAATCATCAAAGTAAATGGGCAATCTTTAATGGCAAACTGTTAGTCATTACCGGAGGATCTGAAATTAAACCTCCAATCTATGATGTTTTTTCCCATGAAAACTTCAATTTAGTTCCAGGATATCCCCGGCACCTGGCACTTGAACTTCTCGATCTCCTTGGGGTCCTGGGGATGTCAAGATGTAATTTTTCAGGAGCCTTCAATGGCGTAGTGCTGGCTGAATTTCAAAGGAATATCGTGGCAATATAATGGTATACGGTACCTATTGAAGAAACTAAATATTGAGATCTCCGTCCACCTTGGGCATCTATCTAAGATTTCAGAGAAGCAAAAAGAACCTCTCCCATATGCTCCATGTATGGCATATTTACCTACATTTGGGTGATTTTGTTCGGGCAAATGTTGGTAAATATTCCAGCACCATGGAGCATCTGGGTCTACTAAATAGAGGTGCCTACTTCTAAACCGGAGGGTATAATCAGGCGGTACCTCAATCAAGTTCTTCAGCGCACTCCATTCCCAAAACCATGACCCATCGGAGCATATTCACCGCTTTGGCGCATCAATAGCAGCAACTGAAACATCTTTGAGATAGGGGATCATTAATGATCATTGGGGGTTGCTTAGTGAAGTCATTCAGTCAAGCAAGTGCAATCGCAGCAATGCTGAGCAACTGCCCTGCTCTCATCCCTCCCCACACTAGCTGTATCAGGCTGTATCCAACCAACCACATCCATCTACTGCAGTTTAAGAACTTTTCTTCCTATTCGGGGTCTGCGTTTGCATCCAGGGTCTGCAAAATCTTTGCCATAATTTGGCCCCTCATTGCCATCATTATATCATTCGCTGAGGATACATGCATGGGCAAATTG
>Ga0126342_10022673_pt1 | contig 10340 bp, 6 predicted proteins | sample Cyp1metagenome_FD_92528 | JGI IMG/M metagenome (GOLD analysis project Ga0126342, IMG submission 92528) | Coral microbial communities from Lord Howe Island, Old Settlement Bay, Australia - Cyphastrea 1 metagenome | ecosystem: Host-associated > Invertebrates > Cnidaria > Coral ... | reverse complement strand
TTAATGATGGTTAATGATGGTTAATGATGGTTAATGATGGTTAATGATGGTTAATGATGGTTAATGATGGTTAATGATGGTTAATGATGGTTAATGATGGTTAATGATGGTTAATGATGGTTATCATATAAGATATAATTAGATATAATAAGATAATCTGGTTGGTGGTTTCAAATAATGGGATAATCATGGGATAATCATGGATAATAATGGGATAATGATGGATAATGATGGTTAATGATGATTAATATATATCTGGGTACATTTGATCACGACCTCACTGCGACCGAAGCCTGGAATCATGGTGAATGTATAGGGGAATTATCCCAACATGGTCTTATTTCAGGTTAGTGAAATATTATAATCTAAACAGATATATACACTTATAAATACAATATAATATAGATAGATATATGGGATAACAGTAATGGTACCAGTATTATAATACACTTACAATATAAATAACCAGTAATGGTACCAGTGGTGGTTTCACACAGTTTTTATTTTCCATTTCATATATGGGATGTCATCCTTCCCAATGACTTTCATATTTTTCAAGATGGTTATTGCACCACCAACCAGTTATATACAGTATAGATAGATGGCATTATAGTATATTCATATATACACTTAGATGGCATACATATTCTTATAAATACAATGTAATATGCACATATGTCATATTTCTAGTATAGATAGAGATAGAGAGAGAGAGAGAATCATGTAGATGGCATTATAGTTATCGATGATAACTACATGTAGATATGTTATAGACAGAACTATAATAACTATGATTATTCTAACTATGTAATAACTATACTATAATTATCGATGATACTAGTTATTCTTGTGTTCCAGACTTCGTATATGGCTTGGGGACCACAACTCAGGATTTCACAAAAAAAAAAATGGTGCCCCCAAAGACATTGGGATGTGAAGAAAGAAAAACGGGATCCCAACCAACTGAGGATATTTTAACCAGCAAAAATAGAGACAACCAACTGAGGAAAGCACATGTTGTGCAGCAATTGGGGATTGACATCCAGTGACCACTTGGAGGATTACCCCAAGAAGAAGCAAACCGGGGCCGTGAACTGGTGATGGACTCTATAGAATTTTTATATTTAATACATGTACGAATACATATGCAATATGATTGTGTATGACAGGCAACGCATGTATATTTATGTGTATATAAGTATGCATATGTATGTAGAGGATCTATATGAGCAACTACAGTTTGGTCTAGGAGTAGGAACTTGCCTGATTGATGACACACTGCAGCTGCACATTCAAAACGACCCGGAAGCTTTCAAGCAATAAAAAACAGCACTTCATGGTGAATTTCACTTATGGATACTGCTGTTTTGTCTCTCCGTTGGTTCCATTTGGATCATTTACATTGCAACGTAAAATGATAGTGGCCAACGAAACCATGAATTAAATGGGCAACCAAAATCTGGATAATGTGCGACCTCAGGACCGAACAGCACCATTAAAGATGCTGGTTACTGGGAATCTTCCTACAGATGGTCCTTCAATTAGTTTTGGTAATTGTTGGTATTGATTGCGAATTATCCAGATGGGGTGCTTTTGCTGGTGGGGTCTCCTTATTTTTGGTTGACCCCATTTTCAAATGTGTCAACTCTTCATGTTTGTTTTCATATTTGGCCACACTTATTAGGATTTTGGTATGGGTCACTGTACAAATCGCGACACCAAAATCCATTATTCAATGATGAATTGATGGTCAAATCCCTATCCTTGATGCTAATATCATCGATGCTTACCCTCTGGTAAACTGGCATAACTGTTAAAAATCCCCATTCTTTATAGGTATTTGAATTTAAATCAACCATAAATCGCCATTTTTAATGGGAGAATCAGAATTTTTAATAGGAAATCACCATTTTTCATGGGAAAACTCACTATAAATGGCCATTTTCAATAGCTATGTGACTTTACCAGGGGTTAATTCCCTGGTTCAAAATTGGCTCGCCAGGCCAGCCCCAGCTCCATGTCCCAGCGTGGAAGGGACAGGGCGAAAAGTGGAGGGCTGCGACTGCCAGGCACCACTGCCAAAAAAAGGCACAATCCTTTCAAATAATGGTGGTTAATGGTGGTTAATGGTGGTTAATGGTGGTTAATGATGGTTAATAATGGTTATCATATAAGGTATAATAAGATAATTTTTTTTGGTGGTTTCAAACAATGGGATAATCATGGGATAATAATGGATAATGATGGTTAATGATGGTTAATAATGATTAATATGACTGGTTGGTGGTTTCAAACATGAATGGATGATTTTCCATGTCATATATGGGATGTCATCCTTCCCATTGACGAACTCATATTTTTCAGAGGGGTAGGTATACCACCAACCAGTTTTGATCTGATCATATCTGATCATATCTGAGTGTTTGGATCAGATCAAAGTGTATTTTTGATATGATTTGGCATTAATTACTGTAGATACAAGTTGTTTATAGTTGTATCTTATTGCAATGTATATCGATGTATATTAGTATTTATACTAATACAATACTAACTTAGAAATAGACACCTGAACACGAAAATGTTAGATGTGTTGACCCTCTTGCCAATCAAAAATATCTAAACCACCCATGCAGTTTAAGGTTGCAGAATGTTGCAGATATAGATAGATATATTATATATTATACCCAAAATGAATAACGTTTATCCAATGGTTTTCTGTGTAGAATTTGGGTTGAATCAATTTATTGTGGTTTTATCTACTTGCCAGCCTTGTTTCTTATTTTCAAGCCAATTAGCTAAAGCTCTGTCTTTGTGCAGTTTTTTTGGGGATGGTTTTTCTTAGCTGCTCTCTTCGTAGGCGGGTCAGAAGAATTGCAAGTGCTCCGTGACGTGCCGAGATGACTTTGCGTCCCCTGGCGATGACTGCGTGCCCATCGTTAGCTGGTTTATGTTGGAAATGGAAGCCAGTGAGGAGACTTATGAACCAGATATAGTAGCACGAATAAGGCCATCCAGTCAACTAACATGGTGGTGGAAAATGGACCATTTATCCGTAGATGATTTTTCGTGTAGAGAGTCGTGATTTTTCATTGCTATGTCAGTTTACCAGAGGGCAAATGTCATTGAATGTTCTGAACCAGTTAGCAAAATGATACTCCAAGTATAGCCGTAGAGGCAGGTTCCAACTCTTAGGTGTGTCGCATCAACAGCAGAGCAGAGTCTTGATTTGTTTGATGTTTTTGTTCATTCTGACGATTGTCAATTTTATTGAAACTTGCTTGGTGGCTCATCCCACTTAGTAAGTGGGTTATAACCCCAGTTATAAATGGGATAAGTAGGGTTAATCCACTTCAATCACTGGGGTTATAACCCACTTACGAGCCGTGGGATGAGCCACCAAGCAAGTTCCAATTGTAGCTTACCACGCCGAAACACCTCTCCGCCCTTGACGAGATGCATGACTTTGATCAAAATTGATAGACCTATGGCGAAAGTGAAGGCCTAAAATATCCCTATCGTCTCCAAACACACTCTGGTTCTGTGTTTTATGTTTATAGAGTTTAGATATGTTTCTTGTCTATTCAAAACATGTGTTAGTACTGAACTTCAAAATTCTTGCGGTAGCTGTAAAAAGCACCAGTTGATCCAGTGGTCCCTTGTTGGTCAATCCGCTGGTCCATGGCCATGTTCCCCAGACTTTCCAGTTTTTGTTGGTCGAAAATAGTCCAAGAATAAGGATTTACCCGGCCTGGTAATTTAACATAGCGAACTGGTAATTTAACATATATTTCACTAACCTGAATCTTGCGGCCATTTGGGGATGATTTCCCTTACCCGGCCTGGTAATTTAACATAGCGAACTGGAAAGATCCACCATTTTTCATGGGAAAATCCACTATTTCTATGGTCATTTTCAATAGCTATGTTAAATTACCAGAGGGTAAACATGATTTACCATCTGGTTATGACTAACATAGCCATGGAAAATCCCGTAAATAAATGGAGGTTTCTAGCTGGGAAAATCATCTACAAATGGGTCATTTTCCATGGCTGTGTTAAATAACCAGAGGGTAACCATGCAAAAATTGGGATGTCATGGATGTGATGGATTTCAAAAAAATCATGGGATTGGCTTACGGGAAAAAGATTTTCACCGGAAACTCCATATATGGATGTGGGTCAAAATGGAAGACCTAGGGGACCACAGATGTTAGTCTAGTTTAGTATTAACCATCCATAATTTTGGGGTACCTAATTTTGACCCATACCCATATTTCTGAAAATGGTACAGTAAAAACCGTGCTGTCCGCTTCCGACTTTCCCACCAAGCGTTTTGATGGAATCAAAACGGGTCCCAGTTTGCTATTGAAAACAACTATCCACTAGCATAAACAATAGAAATCACCATTTTCAATGGGTAAATCCACGATTTCTATCACCATTTTCAAGTTCGCAAACTAGCCCATCCTTGCCCATCCCCATGCCCATCCCCCAGCAGCCCAAGGAAAACATCGGACGGAGTGACGTCGCCGCAGTGCCACGAGAAGCCCTTGCAGTCGGAGGTAGCACTGCCACGGAGCACTGCATCTCCAAAAGGATCATCAGGATCATGTGGACAAGCCATGGGTCTGGGTAAATTATAACGACCTCACTGCGACCGAAGCCTGGAATCATAGTTAATACCCTCTGGTAATTTAACGTAGCTATTGGAAATGGCCATTTATAGGTGATTTACCCATTAAAAATGGTGATGTTCCATAGCTATGTTAAATTACCAGAGGGTAAGGGAAATCATCCCCAAATGGCCGCAAGATTCAGGTTAGTGAAATATTAGAATTTACCCAGATGGGTTGCCCTGGCTGCCATAAACAACTACCCGGCCTGGTAATGACTAACAGAGCCAGCGAACTTGAAAATGGTGATTTATAGTAGATTTACCCATTGATAGCATGGTGATTTGTCCATAGTTATGGTTTATCTACCACCGATGTTTATGGTGATTTTGGTGACATAGTGTCCCAAATGAGATCAAAAAATTGCAATGTTCACACGGCGCTTGGTTTGATAAATTATAGGCTATGAAAAAGGCTATAGGGGATTATACTAGCCAATAAAATGGGGAATCCCTATTAACTAGTATAATCCCCTATAGCCTATAATAGCCAATGGGATTCCTTTCATGGATTGTGAAATATAGGCTATAGGGATTCACAATCCATGAAAGGAATCCCTATCAACTAGGCAGTTTTTTAGGGACGACAAAAGGTTTTGAACACTGCTCCAATGTGGCTGAGAAATATGATATTTTGGTGGGACATGTAATGGGATATCTCAGGTGCGGCAACATTAACATTCATTTACATGGAGCATAAAGATGGGCATGTAACCACCAAAAAAGTGCGACAATGCGGATGGAATGGGATATCATCCGGTGTCATCAAACATGGCTGGGAAAACCCTCACTAAATGGAGGTTTGTTCATGGCAAAACCCATCGAACTAAATCGAGGATTGTCCAGCAAAGCCTGGTTGATTACCAGAGGGTATCAGATTTGGTTCAACCCCGCTGTGGGGTGCAGTACCCATGGGATTTTAACTGCCAAAAGTTGGGATATGGAGCCTCTATAACATTACCCTCTGGTAAACTAACATAGCTATTGAAAATGACCATTTATAGTGAGTTTTCCCATCAAAAATGGTGATTTTCCATAGTTACGTTAGTTTACCAGAGGGTATATCCACTCAAAACTGAGCAGTGTTAAGATACGTTGATGATGGGTGGTTCATCATGCTTCGTGACAATTATATTGTCATACATAAGCGCTTAATCACCAGCTGGATGATAAAAGTCCATACAGTGTGGTGCCTCTTACTGTACTTGGTTAAATTGTGGTCTAAGTAAGTTAACCAAGGTGTTTGCTGTGTACAATTGGCTTGAAAATTGTTGTCTGAAAGTCTTGTCCTCAACAATCTCATGGAGAAGTTCACCAACATCCATCATTGGATAGACCTCACCATCTAGGGAGAAAACCTGTGATGAAACCACACAAAAAAAAACACGTGTTTAAACCACATCAAATCGCTTTTTACTGGTTCAACCCGCATGGGGATGGATCAAAACTGGAATTCACATCCTTGGTCCCGCCAGCTATTTTGGGAGACCGCTTGGGTACCGTTGGGTTTTGACTCATGGCCACAGATGGCCACATTCTCACGCTGCCAAGTGAAGGAGTGCAGATCCATCAGCGATGAGAACGAGTGTCTCAAGAGCCACTCGAGCGATGGCGAAGCAGCCTCTGGTGTCATCAAACATGGCAATCTGGTTGGTGGTTTGGAACATGTTTTATTTTTCCATATATTGGGAATAATACTCCCATTTGACTAATATTTTTCAGAGGGGTTGAAACCACCAACCAGTAATTGAAAATCCCCCAAAAAATGGAGGTGTTCATGGGAAATCATCGAACTATATAAATGGTGGATTTTCCAGCAAGCCACGTTTGATTACCGGAGGGCAGCCACAAGAAGGTTGGTGAAATGGTGATCAATGAGAATAGCATAAGAATGGGATGTTATAATGGGATGTTATAATGCTATAATAATGCGATTATGTAATGAAATGGGATAATCATGGGATTATAATCATTGATAATGGATGATAATGGGATAAATAATCCATGATAATCAATGATAATGGGATGATATCAATCATAATGGAACCATAATGGGATTATTATAATGACATTTGGTGATAATGGGATAATGAGAGCATAATAATGGGATAATCATGGATTCTTATGGTTATTTAACGGCAGTTAATGTGGATAATGGGGTTTGGTCAGAATTCGTCCGACCCGTTTTCCGACCAAAGGACCGCAGATTCTGATGCTTTGTGTGTTTCGCGAAAGTCCCATTTTCGGACATTTTCTGGGCTAATTTTGACCTACCCTCTGGTTATGGTGGTTTAATGGTGGTTTAATGGGATTTAATGGGATTTAATGGGATTTATATAATGGGATTTAATGGGATTTAATGGGATATACCATCTGGTAATTTAACATAGCTATTGAAACTGGCGATTTATATTGGATTTTCCCACTAAAAATGGTGGATCTTTCCATAGCTATGTTAAATTACCAGAGGGTAATTTTGACCTACCCGGCCTGGTTATGACTAACAGTTCGCCATGGAAAATCACCATGTTTAATCGGTAAACCATCTATAAATGGGTCATTTTCCATGGCTATCTTAAATAACCAGAGGGTAAATGGCTGGGTAAACCGACCAACGCTCTGTTATGCTCTGTGATTGTTTCTAAATGAGGGAGTCTAATGCGCATCTGGGACCCAGTTATAGAAACTTTGTTGCAGTGTCTCTAAGCATCGCCACGCAAAAAAAAAATGAGTTGAATGGGAACATTAAACCCCAGACTTGCCAAGTGGTTTATATAATCAGTTTACTGGGAAGATCATGTTTCAAGTTGAAGGTTCAAGTGGTCCATGTTCAAATCTGACTGGATTTTGCGGTCATGGAGAGGAGCTACCTGTAGGGCCATTCCCGAAAAAGCAGTCGTAAATATCCGTTTTGGTTGACGCCTATATGGTGGTGCCCCCCAGTTATAAGTTGGTTTATAATCCCATTAACTATAGATATATCACCAACAAAAACCATAGTTATTGGAGTTATTGGCACCAACTTAGCTATCGTTTGGGGGCACCACCTTGTATATGGGACTGCCAGGCTGCATTTCGGGAATCCACATTGTCCCATCTCCTCCAACACAAAGGCATCTCACCGGACAAATTTGTCTGTCCCTGCGCGACTGGTAACTGGACAATGACAAGGTGACATCCGACCAACGTGACGTCACCGTCTAGGGTGTAGAGGAAATTATGATCTGGTTGGTGCTTTGGAACATGACTTTTATGACTTTCCAGAAACACTTGGGAATGTCATAATCCCAACTGACGAACTCCATCATTTTTCAGAGGGGTAGGGCGAAAAACCACCAACCAGTGATGGTTGAATTGACAGAAGCATCCAGTTTCGTGTTAGCCAACGTTGACCGAGTTGGTACCACCAGTCACATTACCCAATGGATGCGATTCCCCGCTTTCTTCCATCAAACAGGAAGTTGTGTACAGAACCCCACGCATCCGAACAAGAAGAATCATTGAAATTCTTGATTCATCTTGATTCCAAGGGAATGTGCATCATACTTTACTTGGTGGCTCATCCCACTTAGTAAGTGGGTTATAACCCCAGTTATAAATGGGATAAGTAGGGTTAATCCACTTATAACTGGGGTTATAACCCACTTACTAAGTGGAATGAGCCACCAAGTAGTACAACCGTGCCATTCAAATCGGTGAAATTCTAAGGTTCACAATTGTCACCCCGCAAGCATGCGGTTTTTCATGGTTGTGCGCATAGAAAAAGCGATCGTATATGTCATGTGTGGGCTCATAAATAGTGGTTGTTGGTTATATGTGTAAATGTATCTTTAACGATTTATATTTATATATTATATTATATATATATATATGATTATATACAAATCTGATATACCAACAAAAACACGTGTATTTCCATGTATTTCCATCAGTACCAGGTTTAACATCCCATGTTTTCCTCATTTGTCGATGGTTAAAACCACAACCCCTAAGGCTTTGCCGCGAAAGCGGACGGTGTCTCGACCGCGGCCGTTCCATGCTGTCTGCGCCGGCAGAAGGCGCGCGGCTACGCAATGCTACGCGATGCTACGCGATGCTACGCGATGCTACGCGATGCTACGCGATGCTACGCGGCGACGCGGCTTGGGGGGCTCCAATGTTGCCCAGTTCATTGGGATTTAAGTCACCAAAATTTGGGATATGATGACTGGTTGGTGGTTTAATGATGGTTAATGATGGTTAATGATGTTTAATAATGGTTAATAATGGTTAATAATGGTTAATGACTGGTTGGTGGTTTGGAACATGACTTTTATGACTTTCCAGAAACAGTTCGGAATGGAATAATCATCCCAACTGACTAATTAATATTTTTTAGAGGGGTTGAAACCACCAACCAGTAGTAGTAACGAGATTTATATGGGATTGGATTTTTAGTTGGGATTCAACTAACCAGAATTGGATATGATGAGATACATAATAATACTGATGAGAATTATATTGGATTTAAAGAAAATAGATGGGATTTGAGCTAACTCCTCGGGATGTAATTGGTTTTTATGGAACTTTCTGGGATTCTGGCCTGGAATATGATGAGATAAATTTACCCCCAAACATAGGGGCGTTTGGAGCCACCCAGATGAATCATGGGATGAAAAAAGGATGCAGCCTGTGGTCAAACATGTCAATGAACTATCACGCATGTTAAGATCCATTATATGATAAGTGATATTCACATATTATGATATATCATTGTATAGGTGATATGTTCATCATTATATTCCCACTAATGTGGGTAAAACAATGCCATAAACCACCCATGACCGGGAATGATTTATACCACCTATAAAAATGGTGATGACTGGGGATGGTTTCTTAGTGTTTATTCATGTTTATTCATTGATATTCCCATTGTAAAGATGGAGATATCCCGAGCACACCAGCAGGACTATGCCAATGGTGTGTCCTGCATTCCGGCGGGTGATCCTGAAATCAGTTGGGGCTCTTGGTGCCCATTCACCAGAATGGGCTGGTGCTGGTGGTCAATGGGTCAATGGGTCAATGGGTCAATGATTTCGCAAATCCGTGGAAAAGGCTTTTGAAGAATATGGCCATGCATGACGAAAGTGTAGAGGTCGCATTTTATCATTTTGGGATTTTGGCATCGATCATTTAGCATCTGCAGATCGATGGTGCAAAAAGTAAGGGGGACCAATCATTGTTCAAGTGGATTGAAGCACCTCCATGGAGATGTTTTAGATGACCGATTATTACCCCGAGGTAGAAAAATCACCTTATTGGTGCTCACCCGGGCTGGGAATATGGATGGCATGATGGCCAAGGGCCAAGAGCATTGAAAAAGGATACCGTAAAAGTCTGCAACATGCATACAGCAGGAACCGTCGAGACATAGGCGTGTTTCCCATCGATACTGCGTCAGCGTTGAAATGCATCGTCCTAAAATAAAACCTTCAGATTTGGACGCTAGAGGCACCAAACCTATACCAAAAATACGGACACATCACAGACAACAAAGCTCTATCTCTATATATATATATAACATAGACCCGGGCAAGCCGGCGGCGGAAGTTTCCCAAACATAAATGACCTATAGTTCAAAGACACCCTGTCCCGACCGTGTCCTTCCCTCGACACTCCACACCTCACA
>Ga0126342_10022672_pt1 | contig 10340 bp, 6 predicted proteins | sample Cyp1metagenome_FD_92528 | JGI IMG/M metagenome (GOLD analysis project Ga0126342, IMG submission 92528) | Coral microbial communities from Lord Howe Island, Old Settlement Bay, Australia - Cyphastrea 1 metagenome | ecosystem: Host-associated > Invertebrates > Cnidaria > Coral ... | reverse complement strand
GTTATATGATGGTTATATGATGGTTATATGATGGTTATATGATGGTTATATGATGGTTATATGATGGTTATATGATGGTTATATATATATATATTGGTTGTTGGGCCAACTCATTCCAGCTACCATTTGGTTATGACTACCATAGCGAACTGCAAAATGAACCATTTATAGATGATGTACCTATCAAAAGTGATGATTTTCCATGGCTATGTTAAATAACCAAAGGGTAGATGTTTAATTAGATTTCTGGTTGGTGGTTTGAAACATGAATTTTATGCCTTTCCATATATTGGGTATTTCTATTGGGAATCATCATCCCAACTGACTTACTCATATTTTTCAGAGGGTTGAAATCACCAACCAGATTTTCTTGGAAAGATATGGAAAGATCATCTATGAATATGGAATTGTTCATTGCCACGTTTGATTGAGGCTCAAATGCACGTTTTTCGTGGGGAACATCATGCTTGGACTCTGATACAAGTTATCTAGATCTGAGGAATTGTGGCCTAAATGACCCCAAGTTTCTAAACAGTTGGCTCTACAACTCTAGAAGCTGCTGCAAAATCAGTGTCTCAAGGGATCCAGTGACCAAATTTGGGACTTTTTGGTTGAACATTGGGTAAACAAACATGGTCAGCTGGAATAATCCCTAGCTATCCTTTGGATCTTTGGTAAGTTGGTCAAAAAAAACATCCCCATCTTCCATAAGTTATATGTTTTTATGGTCATTGAATTATTTTTCCAACATAAGATGGATGGTCATCTTCCAACCCATCCAGTTAATGGATCTTTGGTAAGTTGGCTTAAACAAATGGGACAATCCTTCATAATATCCATAATATCTGGGATAATCCTTCCCATTGACGAAGTCATATTTTTCAAGATGGCTATTGCACCACCAACCAGTAAACAAATGTCATATTGTTTATGGCTATTGCCATGTCCTGGCTATTTGATGGTTCGGAAACTCGATCCGTAGCTCCTTGGCTCCCCATTGAATAGGGAATATTTTTTGGGAATACTCTAATACCCCTAGCTCCTTAAATCGCTCCCTAACCACTGGATAGCTGGGCATTTTGATTGGATTGGTTTAAGGGAAAATTTACAGGAAACCATCGATTTTCCCATGAAATATGGGGCTTTCCTGCAGATTTTCCAACCAATCCATTGACATGTTGATTTTCCAGGTTCTCCCAGAATTTCGCCTTCAATTTCTACAGCGCGGATTACAACTACGACATCCCGAAAGGTCAGCGCCCCTTTCAGGGGGCGAGTCATTGGGAGATGTTCACCGAAAGTCTGAGATTCGCCTCTGGTAAAGATCGAGTTTGCCATGGAAAATCACCATTAATCACTATACTTCATATGTGATTCAACTATAAATGAACATGTTCAATATCTATGTTAATAGCTATGTTATACATGATCAGAGATTAAAGCCAGCAAGCATGGCGGGGTTTTTATAGAAACAGTTCGATCAGGTACGGGGTACTTTGGAATGACAACCAGCAGAACTCCACTGGAATCGGAAAATGTTTCACAACAAGAACTGCATGTGACACCCTTGGGTCAAGTAGTCAAGTAGCAAGCATCAAGCACATCATCCTGGAAGGTCAACAAGTACTGGTGGTTTGGAAGGATTTGTTTTTATTGTCCATTTTATATATGGGATAAAAATATATAAAAATCCCAACTGTCATAGAATTGGATGATTGGAAAAATTACAGGAAAACCCTACAATGTGAGGCCCCCAAGATAGCTAAGTTGGTTTATAACTCCAATTTCAGTATGGTTTATGGTACGCAAATAACTATAGTTACTGGGGCTTATAAACCAACAAACATCACTGGGGGGCCTCACATTGTATATTTGATGGTAAAAACTATGGTTTCCGGTTAAGATTTCCCCTTAAACCAATCCATTGAAACTGACTTTCACGAAAATCATATTTTGCAAGATGGGCACAGGTCTGCACCACCAACCAGGTTATTATTAACCATCATTAACCATATAATAACCATATATTAACCATCATTAGCCATATGATAACCATATGTTAACCATCATTAACCATATAATAACCATATAACCATATATTTATATTAACCATATATTAACCATATAATATACTAACCAACCAGGTGGTTAGTTCCCCAAATGGGGATGATTCCCATGTCGTTTTAAAGATCTTCCCCCATTTTTCATTCATCACGGGAGAATCGACCCAGGCCAGTCAGGCACTGAAAGCATGTTTCCAGTGAGCCATTGGCACTTCCTTTTTACAAATCCATAGCGAAATGGAAAAATGAGCCATTTATAGATGATGTAGCTATTAAAATCCCACGAAATAGCTGGTTGATGGCTGTTAATGATGGTTATATGATGGTTATATATGTTATATATATATATACTGGTTGTTGGGCCAACTCATTCCAGCTACCATCTGGTTATGACTAACATTGCGAACTGGAAAATGAGCCATTTATAGATGATGTACCTATTAAAAGTGATGATTTTCCATGGCTAGGTTAAATAACCAAAGGGTAGATGTTTAATTAGATTTCTGGTTGGTGGTTTGGAACATGAATTTTTACGACTTTCCATATATTGGGAATGTCATCATCCCAACTGAGGAACTCATATTTTTCAGAGGGATAGGTCAACCACCAATCAGATGTAAGGCCATGTGTCACATTCTTGACTGGTTAGTATGTTTCAACATGTTCATGTTCCATTCATGTTTGCAATGACCCCCATGAACTATATAATTCTTGTCATATATTTGGTCAAAGCAAAACAGGCCAAACATTCACTCACAAACAAATAGACTTTTTTTTTCCTTGGATATGTAATTTTAAATTGTCGAATTTATCGATGTTTTTTTAAAGCCATTGATTTCCAGGTATATATCGGTGGGTTCCTTTCGAAACGGGATGCGTCCATTTGGATCCATGAGAGGTTTGGACATGTCAGCGTTCCATGAGCACATCGAAAGCATTCCATCTGTGGACTCGCCGTTGATCTTCGGCCTCCATCCGAATGCTGACGCTCGGCTCCAAAAAAAAATCGGCCATTTTTTTGACCAGAAAATCATAAGTCGATTTGGGTGTGTCTGAAAATAGTGTACCCCTAAACCCAATGGATAATGATCATTATCCCTATTAAATGGCTATAATTGGGAATGTACCCTATTTTCAGACAAACCCATTTAACTCAATGACATAAATGATATCCACCATTAAAGAAAAATGAAACTAGTATGAGAGGTTGCTGTCAGTTGGTTTTTTTTTAATGGTTTCAAAGTTACTAAAACCATTCACGCATGTAGACACCCGCAATAGAATATGTGTTTCTGTCATTTGGGGTGGGGTTGGGGTGGGGTGGGTGGGGCAATAACGTTCATGTCAACTCGAACACAAATGGAAGTGTAATCTGTGCATTGGGGTGTGGGCTCTCGCACTTGCACACGCACGTCATGGTACACCATGGGGATCTTCTCTGGTACTCTGTTTGCGGTAGGTCTTTCTGACGTTTTTTGTGTGTAAGAATTCCTTGCTTTCTCTTTGGTGTACCCGTTCTTTCTACATTGCCTTCCAGGAAAGGCAATTCTGAGTCATGAAGCTTTTCCTATAGATCTTGCCAATGCAACGTGATCAACTTATCTATCGATGCAACATCTCATAATTTGCAACCTAGATTGTTGGTTTTGCGGACCCTGAAACATACTTCAATTGAGTTCGAGTAATGCATGAAAAAGAAGATGATTTCTCTCCTTCATGACTTATATCAATGTTTCAAACACATGGAAAAGCACAGGAAAAATGATCATGTAAATGGCTGCGGCATATACACATGAGAAGACAAGACATCCACGTTCCAAATCACCTGATGCAGAAAACGACGCGGTTTTCTATGTACGCGAAGCCATGTTGAAGCCTAAAAAGCATCTAAAAACCATCTAAAAACAATTTTCAGCATCATCTAAAAACCATCTAAAAGCCATTTAAACATCATTTGAACACCAAAAAATGCAAAAAAAAATCGGATTTCTTTGGGCGTCCCAGTGGCCCAGTGGCCCAGGACATCACCTACCGACTGAAGGAGGCCTCAGAGATGCTCACGACCATCATCGAGACACAGCCCAAAGACTCCAACACCTCGGTGCCTTGAAAGATGGCCGGTGGTGGGTTTGATCTGGGAAAATCTGGGAAAACGGCCATCAGAAACCATCAGAAACCATCAGAAACCATCAGAAACCATCAGAAACCATCCAAACATATGGAAAAATATGGAAAAAGTATGCAAAATACCTGGGGAAATCGGAATATGATGTGTAAATGGAGTTGTTTAACAGTTTTAACCATGACAGATAAGGGGAATGTGATGGAATATGAGTTCTTGGGCTGTGAAATGATAGTTTCAAAGATTCATAGTTTTGTCCATTTTGGAAGCTAAGATGGAAATGGGCGTCTTGTTTTCCGATACCAGGTTTGAGAGACTGGATTAAAAGTTTTTGCCGACCAGATGGATTACACCACACTAACGGGCATAGAAACCGGCATTCCCTGAACAGATGACCCTGTGACTCGTTCAATATGGAAACATGTGAAAAAAGGAAGCTGTCGATGTGCCTTACTTGCGATATCTTGCGATTCTCAGGATCACGATATGATAGTATATATATATATATGTACATAATTGTACATATGATTGATATGCGTATATATATATATGGCATTCAACATATTCAATATCATGCGGCTCTTGGTATCAATATTAGTATCAGTCGGTCGATGATTTTGCTTTGCTCTGAGGTTGGCAAGTCCGTGGATGAACAGGTGGAAGCGCAAGCACAGGACCTTTTGGAAAAGGTGCCCAGTGAGGCTTTGCTGAAATGGAGCTGATGGTTGGACCTCAAAAATCTGGGATACAGTGTCACGCCTTAAATAGCAATGGCGTGAGGTATTTAAAGTCATGTCAAATGCCCAGCCTGATGCAATTTGCATGCAATTTGCTTGTATCATCTACATCATGGCCTTTACCCTCTGGTAAACTAACATAGCTATTGAAAATGGCAATTTATAGTGGATTTACCCATTAAAACCAGTGATTTTCCATAGCTATGTTAGTTTACCAGAGGGTATGTCAAATTGCCAACCCGTCTTTACGATGCAACTCAACAACTCCGAGATGCAAACCAAACCATTGGTCCCCAAAAAAGTGCCACCAACCATGATTCCGTGGATTTCTGTGTATAATGGATATGAATATCACCATTTCATCTACAAAACCAAGACCTAGTGTAATTATCCCATACCATTCCCATACCCATATGCTCCATGTATGGAATATTTACCAACATTTGCCCTAAAAATCACCCAGTTTTGTAGGTAAATATACCAGCACCATGGAGCATATGGGATATAAACTCAGATTTTTTACCTCGAAAACCATAAATTACACATGTCATCCTCCAAAAACAAACGGGCGCCTTTTGTAGGCCATGGGCGCTGCTTGGTCCCATTGATCCAAGGAGCTGGTTGAGGAAGTTTTCCGCGCACTGATCCATAGGAAAGATGGGCTGAAAGGCACCAATGAGCCTTGGATGAGGCCGATGTGGCCGATTCTCAGAAATCTTTCCCAAATGCCTGGTGAATGTCACTTAAGGAAACATATATATATATATAATTAAATATATATATATGTGAAACTATATGGTGTTAGGCGTTGTTGATTCTTGCGGTTTGATTCAGGTTGGAAACTGTCTTGAGTGTTGGCCAGAACTGTTTTCTTCAAACTGGCATTGTTGTTTTCACCTCAAACTGTGATAACTGAGGGCTACCGGGTTTTGACCCATCCCCAAATGTGTGGGGCGCCGAGGAGCGTGGCTTCCGTGCGCCTTTGAACATCTTCCTGTTCCAAGAGCTACAGCGGCTTGCGAAGCTTCGGTGGAGCGGTTTTCATGATTTCGGTGGTAATTTCGGGATGTGATTTCCAGTGGTGTTTGCAAGTCGCGATAGCATTGAGGATGTCATGCGGATCGATTTGGATGTGTTTTTCTGAGAAAAAATATGAAAAACTTGACTTCAAAACCTGAAGATGACAATTGATTCCGAAACGCACCGCAAGGCGTTTCTTCATCATGTTCTGATACTACCCATGACGGATCCATGGTGCTGGTATATATGCTAACATGACTGGGGTATATTGATGGGATCCATGTTACCATAAATAGCAGCACCATGGATCCTATGGGCTACAGGAAAATTCCTAATATACCGTGCGGCAGGACGTACGTTTTTCTTACTCCGTCAACTCGACGAATTGTGACATTTTTTAACCGTAGATTCCCACAGCTTGGAACGATGACGGCTTATGACCCCTCCTGAATGATATATCTTCAATATTCATTTAAAATTAGTTCTTACACAAAATCTTAGAGTCTTAGAGGTTGGACCCCAGCATGTTTTTAACCAAAAAAACGATGCTTTTCTTATGCTGTTTATGTCTGTGTTCTCTTCATTTTCTTAGCATTTCAGCATATTTTTTTTCTGAGGAATATCATCTCCATCGTGCGCAGCAGCTTGGAAAATCTCATCATGGCCATTGAAGGGACGGTCGTGATGACTGTGGACTTACTCGAGGATTCCAACTGCGTTTTCGACGCTCAGAAAGCCTGGTTTCAGTAGGCGGGTTTTACCATCTAAAAATGAGAAGATCATGGGGATATTATATATATATATATGTATACATGTACGTGTATCTATTTGTTTATTTGTCTATTTAATTAATAACCCTATATATATATTTATATTTAACCACCAACCATATATATATGGACGGCTTGGTGGTCTCAAAGATTTAGGCATTGGATTACCCTTCCACGTTTCAAACGTGGGAAATTCCTCGAACTGTTCATGGAAAACGATCGATGATTTTCATCATGTTTAGTTACCAGATGGTAGGATAGATTACCCTCTGGTAAACTAACATAACTATGGAAAATCACCATGTTTAATGGGAAAATTCACAATTTCTATGGCCATTTTCAATAGCTATTTTGACATAACCAGAGGGTAACCACCAGTTTATACATTGATTGGGGGTTGCTATTAGAGTCTAATATTTTTTTGCCTGTGGCACCAGAGTCGAATTTAGGGATTTTCTACCAGACTTGAGGCACCGGTTCAACAAACATGGGTATATGACCAATTATGACCAAAAATAGTGTGATTATACCCTAAGTAGGGATTTGTCATGGTAAATTCTTGGCATTCTATGAGCTATGGGCTATTTTGAAGGGTGGATCAAGACTGAAGCCCCTCGGTGATACAGGGAGATGAATAGGTTGACCGGCTCCTCAAGGGCAAATGCCAAGCAGGGCCAAGCATTTATGTTTACCACTGTCCTAAATGTGCATGAATTGCTGATTCAATTTGGTTTGTCATATATGGTTGTTCCAAATTGAAACATGTTCTATTAGATTAATGTATACGTCATATATGCATACATGCTATTACATACCATTACATTACATTGCATTGCATTACATTTACATTTACATTTACATTTACATGTACATGTACATTTACATTTACATTACATACATATGTATACATATGGGTATACGGTATGGGTCAAAAATGAGTCATAAGTCATGACTTGACTCAGCTGCCGCTGCCGCTAAGGACCTTCGAGTACCAAAGAAGTGGACGCACGATGCATCGGGTGCCGAAATCTCATGGCTCTTGCCCACCATTGGGGGCTGGTGTACTGGCCTCACTGACAGGTGGGGAAGTTGATGGCCTGGATTAGTGTGGATTTCTGGGTAAAACAGTGGATTAGCATGTGGATGGCCTGGATTAGTATGCCATGTGTACCACATTGTACCACCCAACTTCCTGGGAATGGTTTCTACATGTTTCTACATAGCACATATATATATATATAAAAATGGTGACTGGATGGTGCCAATGGCATTGGGAATTACTGTGTTACCCACAAGGGTTTGATTTTGACTCTGTTGACGGGGACTTGTGAGTTGCATATGTGGGGCCATTGGGTCGTGGCCACATGCCAGGTATAATCAGTTGACTTGGTGGCTGGAACATAGCCGCAAGGACTGGTCATTTGGTCAATTTTTCTGGGCTGTTGGGAGGATCCGAATGGAACCAAAAATCATGGAAACCTCATTTTATGGCCAGCAAACAACAGGAAAATGGCGATGGGCAGCTTGGGCTGAATGGGGCCATCAACATCCAATTGAACCCATGGTTGGGGTTTTGGCTATCCAAACCCCAAAACGGTCTCCTTAAACCCTCGTTTAACACACTTTTTTAAAAAGACTTGGTTGTGATTTTCCGAATCAGTTATCAACCTTCATTGCATTCTATAGTAACCCCCCAGAAAAAGATAGGGGTGTATCTGAAAATGGGGTATGCCCTAAAATAGTTCTTTTAAGTTGGAAAATGATCATAGACCATTGGATTTAGAGCTAGCTTATTTTCAGACAAACCCAATTCATGTGGATTTTTTTACCCTGCCATTTAGGGATGGTTTATAGCCCACATTCATGATATTTATCTATCTACATATATATATACATATCTTTTAGCCCACATTCATGATATTTATCTATCTACATATATATATATATACATATCTTTTATGGTGATTTAGTGGATTAGGTGATACTTTATGATTGGGCTTGCCCAAAAATTAGAAGTTGAATTGCTATCAAAAAAAAAAAGTTTTTGGATTTCCTATGTGACATCGCCGGAGGACTGGAAATCCTTCTGGATCACTGGCTTCACCAATGCACAGGGCTTTCTGACAGCCATCCGTCAAGAGGTGATTCTGCGACATCCGTTTTTTTTTGTTTCGATGTTTCTGTTTGTCAAGTTTAAAAACCATGGTTTTGAATGGTTACTGTTACACTTATTAACACATACGTTTACACCTCTTTTTGTTGGTTTACTACTCTATATATATATATATGTATATTTGACGATATGACATGATCGTATCTTTGTAGGTTGCTTCTCAGCTATTTCTGTCGTGGCCAGGTGACACGGCAAAATAGCAAAAAGAACTGGGCGTTGGATGATATGGTGACCCACACAGAGGCGATGAGTCTCATGGGGCGGGTGGGCTGAAACATGCTGAAACTGTGACATCGCCATTCCATGATGGTTTGGTTGGAATCCCCAAAATGCTTGTATGGTGGTATGGTGACTCATGATATGATCATCATTGATCATATTTGATCATATTCCCCATTTATATATTCACTTAAAAGGTATATGATACATATATATATATATACATAATTACATATATATATATTCCCCAATGATACCCAAATATGGTGGGATTATATTCCCCAAATTTTCACGTTTTTCACGAAAAAGTCACGTTTTGGATTTTCAGCTGACATCAGCCTGTGGAATCTCGGTGAACCTCCCAAGGCCTGAAAATTTTGTGCGACATGTTCCAATGAAAAAGATCGCCGAGAGATGATTTTTGATGATTTTTGGGTGGTAAAATCATGTAAAATCCACCAAAACCATATCCTTATTCCATATATTCCATATATTCCAACTTCATGTAACTTGTCTGAGATTTTTTGGTAAAGATCCATACCCCAGCTATCCCCAGCTGGCTGTTCCACAGAAATGATGCAGGTCTTAACCTTGGAATTCCCGGATCGTGCGCACGTGCCCGAAGAAGGTGCCATGTGACACGTTGCTTTCTCGGACTTGGAGTAGCCCAAAGCCTGGTTTTTACCATCAAAATTGGGAGAAAACCATGGGTTGCACCATGAAATGGCAGGCTTCTTGTGATTTTACCGTTTCAAAGTCTGAAATTTCGACGGTCGAAATTGAAAATTTATGGTTGCTGCTTCCTCCCCTTGCCAACCTACAGCCCCAAGATACCTCATGTTGACCCCAACCCTGCTGTTCATAGCCTACATTGTTGCCTATAAGTGCTCTAGGTTGCCAACCTACAGCCCCAAGATACCTACCTCATGTTGACCCCAACCCTGCTGTTCATAGCCCGCATTGTTGCCAACAAGTGCTGTAGGTTGCCAACCTACAGCCCCAAGATACCTCATGTTGACCCCAACCCTGCTGTTCATAGCCCGCATTGTTGCCAATAAGTGCTGTAGGTCAACCTACAGCCCCAAGATACCTCACGTTGACCCCAACCCTGCTGTTCATAGCCTGCATTGTTGCCTATAAGTGCTCTAGGTTGCCAACCTACAGCCCCAAGATACCTACCTCATGTTGACCCCAACCCTGCTGTTCATAGCCCGCATTGTTGCCAACAAGTGCTGT
>Ga0126342_10022671_pt1 | contig 10341 bp, 9 predicted proteins | sample Cyp1metagenome_FD_92528 | JGI IMG/M metagenome (GOLD analysis project Ga0126342, IMG submission 92528) | Coral microbial communities from Lord Howe Island, Old Settlement Bay, Australia - Cyphastrea 1 metagenome | ecosystem: Host-associated > Invertebrates > Cnidaria > Coral ... | reverse complement strand
GGCAGGTGGGGAAAAATGAAATTTGCAGTGAATGCGTCCATAATGTTCATCTTCCAAAAAGAAGCTGGCAAGAGGCGAAAAAGAAATAAACCAATTATCAGTATTACTCAAATTTGTTTGCTGCCGTTTTGCTTTTGGGTTCTCAGGCCCCCCCTTGTTTAGTTTAGCCACCAATACATTAATGGGTATGATTATGAGTATAGATTGTCTATATCTATATATATATATATATATGATATGACTGTAAATAATTCTATAATTATATATATAATTATGAACAATTCTATATATAATTATACATCATTTCCTATATATAATTATAGACAATTCTATATATAATTAAACATAATTCTATATATTATGTATGTTATAGCACTGTTGTTGCTTTCCAAAAACATGGTACTCCATTGGCCGTTTTCGCAAGGTTTGTCTACCAAGCCGCAGCACAAGGGAAGGTGCCACAGGCCATGGATGATATTTGGCTAGCGGGGGATGGTACTCCCAAATGGCCGTATGATAACCGTTATTGTTAGTGAATGATTCGAACTCGGCTATATATATATATATAGGTCGTATATACATATATATATATGTTATATTATCTGGATGAATTATGATCTTTCACCATCTTGAACAAGCCTGAAAGAAGGCCATTATTGGGGTATTCCTCTACAAACCATCATCTTATGGTGACGTCATTTGAGGTCGTGATAACTCAGCATGGATAAAACTGCAACTGATTGACCCCAAAATGGTGTTAAGCGATGTTAGATTGATATACCCAGTACACGAAGATAGACCAATTTTGATCAATGACTAGTATGTCCATTGGCCATGTTTTTACCATGTTGTACCGTTCCCCGATTTTGACCCATATCCAGATTTGTAGATTCCGGGCTGCGGCTAGATCGGAACATAACCATCTGCATCAAGGGAACACAGAACACGCAGGGCAGCCGGACGAGCATGGCATTTACCTATAGCTGCTGAATTTGGAACCTGCTCAGTGTGGGGTTTAAAGTTTCCTGAAATTGGGATCAGTTGCGTTATTTGATCCACAAAATCCAACTAGTTGTGTTCCAACCATTTCCAACCCATTCTAGATACATGACAGCCACGTTTGGGACGTAAATGGCTTATTTTGCCATAGTTGATCCCTTTCTTTCGCACTCTTTCATCCCAAATCGTCGAAGTTTCATGGAATATCCCCAGTTCTATGTGGCTTTGTCTGATTTTTTTAGGGGAGCACAACCCACATATACCGTAGATCCACATAATTTGCTGGAATTTCCCACATTTTCCAACGGTATCTCGTTTTTTGGTGGCCAGCCGCATCCCTTCAAAGGTCGCCGCCAGGTAAACCCCAGCCGAACGGCGCCCGAACGCCTGGGCATCGTGCCACGGTGTATCGAAGGCCTGTTCGAGCGAATGGAGCAGCAAAGTCTGCAGAGCGACCCGGCGGGAACAAAGGTGCAGGATGGGGCCCCCCAGTGATGTTTGTTGGTTTATAAACAATGATAATCCCCATTAACTGTAGTTATATCTACCATAAACCACAATTAAATTACAATTAAACCGATTATAAACCAACTGAACGCTATCTTGGGGGCCCCATCCTGTGAGGAATGGTGAGGATATTGATTATTCCCATATGCGAACCATGGTGCTGGAATATGAATCCCTACATTTACCCCGAAAATCAACCAGTTTTGTAGGTAAATATTCCATACATGGAGCATCTGGGATTGATATATATATATTGATATATATCCATAGAATGTCCACACTGAGGGGTTCTTACGGTAGGAGCAAAGGCCGGTGCTTGATCAGGGTCCTCGCTCTGGGCACGAGCATTTTTTCTGTAAATTTCCGTATAAAGTGGCTCTTGTGAAATGTTGAAGTGCATTTTGACTGCACAGGCTCGCACAAAATGCGTGTCCGCGTTCTGGGCTGAACCTGGGCCGCTGCATTTTCCCTGTAAATTTCCGTGCAAAGTGGCTCTTGTGAAATGTTGACTTGCATTTTGACTGCGCAGGTTCGCACAAAGTGTGCGCCTAGGTTCTGGGCTCGGGCACTTTTCCTGTAAATTTCCATAAAAAGTGGCTCTTGTGACATGTCCAAGTGCATTTCGATCATGCAGGCTCACAAAGTGTGCGCCGAGGTTCTGGGTTCCGGCCTTTTCCTACACCTCATCATCCTCAACATCATCATCTTCCTCCTCCTCAACATCATCATTCTCAACATCATCCTCATCCTCCCCTTTGGCATCATCATCCTCAACATTATCATGCTCCACCTCATCATCCTCAACATCATCACCCTACACCTCATCATCCTCAACATCATCATCCTCAACATCGTCATCTTCCTCCTTCTCTTCTCAACACCATCATTCTCAACATCATCATCTTCCTCCCCCTTGACATCACCATCCTCCACCCCATCTTCGGCAACATCATCCTCCTCCACCTGATCTTCCGCAACATGTTCATCCTTTTCATCCTCCTCCTCAACATTGTCATCCTCATCCTCATTATGCTCCTCCTCATCATCATCTTCATCATCTTCATCATCTTCATCATCTTCATCATCTTCATCATCTTCACCATCATCATCATCATCATCTTCTTCATCTTCATCTTCATCTTCATCTTCATCATCATCATCATCACCACCCACATTATCGCACATTATCCTCCCATTCCCCCACACTGTTTGGGGTCTCTTGCCGGGATAATTTTCTGATGATTATTATTAATTACGATTTACGATTGCTATCATTGTTTTTCTAATTATGGTTCTCATAATATAGGGATGTTTTTACGCTTTGGCAAATTAACATAGACATAGACCCTGAAAATCACCAAATTTGAGTGGAAACTAATCTTCCAACCCCTATTTAGCAGGGTCTATGTTAATTAACCAGAGTCAGAGGGTATATAGGGGTAGGTAACTCAATCATAACAATAACTCATAATCGTAATAGTCATCAATAATGATCAATCATTATATCCCTACATAATCATAATAACAAATAGTGATCAATAATAATCAATATATTAAATATTAGTTTATAAGCCTATAAGGACAAATCTGGGATAGATAATGATAGGTAATAACAGTCAACAATAATCCTTTCTATATAGAACTATAGGGTATTATGTTGCAGGGTTGTTATTGATAACTGTTGCCAAAGAAAGTTCAGAAGCATATTCATTATTATTATTGGTTCTTATTGAAATATTATTGTATATGTATAATATCATTATATATCATTATTTAGGATATTATTATGTTAATGGTGATGATGCAAGGATTGTTATGCTAACGTATCTGGCGATGATGGTGATATGAAAGGATATTTCTATATTATAAGATACTGTCCTACATTAGTATCTAGAACCACGTATTGTCATTCGTTGTTGTTATTAGTATTGCGGGTTATTATGATTAATTACTTTGTGTGATGATGAGTGATATATAGTTGCGTTGATGATGACAATAGTAATCATTAGTTATTCACATATGCATATGTACATATTGTGCTGTAATTGTGGCGATGATAATGCCGACGAAGATGATGATGAATCAAGGATTCCACGACTTCCAGAAAATCATGTTTTTTGGGTTTTAGGATTTTATGGTTGCTATCCTCAATCGCAATGACTTTGAGCGATGTTGAGGAACTGCAACAACACTAAGCTGTCTCGAACACTTCATCTTGGAGAACAGTTTTTCTCATTTCCACTCTGCATGACATCCTTTTAAATGTGATCAGAACGGTTGAGTTGAACCCATCGATTGCATGCAGGCTCTCCGAACGGCACAAGACGGTGGACATCCATGGAATATTGGATGTTGTTGTCATGCAAAGTCTTGAAACCTGCACCTTGAAACTCAGATTCCTCACCGGAATGCCAAAAAACAACTAAGGTGACAAAAGTTTCACCCTTCGCTTGTCTTTCCTTCAGATCTACAATGAGTGCGCCCGGCCTGATTTGCTCCAGTTCTATGACTGGACGGGTCGAGTGCGTCAGAGTCGTAAATTTGTTGCCAACTGCGCTTGAACCCATTTGGTTTACAGATGGATCTAATGTATGTTTTTTCCTTCCAAATACCATTACTTGGATATTCTTGCGATATATGCCCCAAGTATCCCCAAGTTCTAACCATTGATCAGAAGTGCTTAATACAGGATGTGTCCCATGAAGTGGGACCCATTCTTATCCAGACTTGAATGGGATTACATCCAATTTCTACTCACAATTCCTATAGTAAGAACCATCCCCAAACCACAGTCGCTCCTTAGATCTGAGGGTTTTGGATCCACCCTTTTGCTTCGGTTTAGGAAGGGGCTTTGTTACACGTGTTCTTGTGACACATACCATCCACACTGGGATCTAAGTATCCCTCCAGGGGGCTACTTTTTTCTACTGAAACTACTCAGATTTTCGAAAAACATTGGTGTGTTGCAAAAGTTAGGCACCCATTATTTTTGCGGTTTATAAGATTTAGTTGTTTTTTCCCTGGATATGCCAAGTCGATGATTTTCGTTCCCATTGGATAGCTCACGAGACATGGGGAATCCGATGGGCAATGTTTTTGATTTTTTCATTAGCACCAAATCAGAAAACATGCAAAATGCAAACCCCGTTTTGCGGGATCTCCATTCTGGACCCAAATTCTGCTCCACAAGATGAATGGATGTGGTGGATGGAATGGGATACTTTTTTCCACACAACACTACTTATCAATCTTATCAAACCATATTATATCCATTTGTATCCCCATGTTATATGTTGGGTAATTGTAGCATATTGTAGCCAAATCTGTTCCATTTGAATCGCTATGGATTTCGGGGTTCTTAATGGGATAGGTCCCATTTTCCTTGAATTTGATAAAGATGATGAAGGGAATTCGCAGGGAAACCCCTTTGTTCTACTATATTTACCAGAGTTTCAGCCGTAGATTTTTCCCAACCAACCTGCCCCATGAATTTTGAGACTCATCCCGCTTAGTAAGTTAGTTATTCTGGCTCAAGCTGTGAACGGCCCAAGTGGGCATAAAGGAGCCGGGACACGATGCCCAGCTCATTGAAAGCCCGGGCTGGCAAGCCTTCCGTGACAGAGATGAAGATGCAGCTGTCAGGGCTGCAAAAGCCTTTGGCAAGCACTATGGAGGCGCTCTACAGCAAGTATCACCAGACATGCCTTGCGCAGGATCCACCTCTAAAGGAGCTGCCAGTGACAGAGAACGGAATCAATTGGAAAGCTTTGATTCTGAGCCTTCCAACGCCCGAGAACACCGAGGTCTTGGGTTGTGGCATACGTCGAGTGCTTTTCAAGCGTGCGGACTGCATCTACGATGGCATCTACCGCTTTCATGTGGAAAGGCGCGACTTGACGCAAGCGATGTTCCAATTTCGGGATGCGTATGACGACCCATATCACCACTACAAGGACAAGTCGTTCAAAGACGACGTGGACACTGCTTTGCGGGCTGCAATTCTCCCGCACTTGGTCCAATTCAAGGAGCTCCATTGCAAAGACAGCCAGATGGAGTTGGTGAGTCACATCTCTGGGATAGCTTTGCCATGGGAGAAGGCTGTGGTCCAGCATTTTCCTGTCACCTTCAGAGTTCTTTTGGATTCCTTTCTCAACGAGAATCAGATCGAGTTGGAAAACATCCAGCTGGAATACTGTGAAGAACACGGATACAAGATAAAGGATGCAGAGCTCAAGGACAAATGGCGGCTTTACCATCGGAGTCATGGGCAATACCGCATCATCTCGACTGATGAAGCAATGGAGCAAGACCACCTGTAACTTTGAGGAGTTTCATGAAGGTGATCACGGGGCAATGCAACATGGATGTGGGTCAAAATGGAAGACCTAGGGGACCACAGATGTTAGTCTAGTTTAGTATTAACCATCCAATTGTTGGGGTACCTAATTTTGACCCATACTCACATGATGCAAGATGCTTTCTGCTTTCATGTCCCGTGCCCTTTTTCGGTCGCTAAAGTGACCTGAGGGCATTCGCTGAGTTTCACTATGTCACTATGTTTCACTTCCAGCGAAATCGACTTGCAGGGAAGCCTTTGGTTTTCACAGGAAGTTAGTTATTTCCCAGCCCAGTTATAACCCCACTAGCCCTACTTACCCTAATGCTGTAGCTGGTGCCAACTATATATATATATAATCCACTTGAGATTCCAAAAACTTCACAAAGCATTTGGTTTCCACTATAATCACCCACTATAATCATTATAGTCATACATATGTATTCCATATAGCCGATTCAAAGTTTTTGTTGGTTAAATGCCCAAGTACTAGCACATTTATAAATCATTTATAGACTCATTGTCTACCCACTATATAGCCATCACCCATTATATCCCCATATATCCCCAGAGAAATCCTACATCCGATGACCACATTCATATCTCATCCAAATGAAATTTTTGCAAGTTGGTTATATTAATCCTAACTATCCATAGTTTTAACATGTTTTCAATGGGAATTCCAGGATCCTAAAATGGTGGTACTGTACCATATAAGGCCATATGTTGTGGGGATATTCCCTTACATAGGCCTTAGATAGGCCTTATATATGGTAGCTACCTCCAATTTAGGTTCCTGAAATGGCCATTGATGTTTGAACCACACTTAACCCAATCTTGTCAGTTTCCCTGCGAGGTGGGACCCCAACGCTTATGTTGCTGATGTTTACCATCATCCAAGCATCAACTGCATAGATTTTATGGAGAAATCCCCATGGAGAATCCCTAATCCCATTGATTAATGGTTCCCTAAAGGAGAACATCAGATTTTTCCGATGGTTTCCTCAAAATCCATATCAATCATATCAATCCCATATTTGGTTGGTGGTGACTGGAACCATGGAATTTTGACTGACTTTCCATGAAAAGTTGGGAATGGAATGTCATCATCCCAACTGACTTTAACTCCATGATTTTTCAGAGGGGTAGGGCGAAAAACCACCAACCAGCCATTTTTTGTTCCCATATCAATAGGGTTTGATTAGGGATTCTCTAGATTTTCCCCAGATTTTGTCCATATCAATCCCATTAATGAAATTCCCATGATGTCCTCATTTTTTCGCTTGGCTTCGTGGCATTTTTTGCCAGGAAAATCTTCGACCTGCTGAATCCGGTGCACCTCACCAACCATGGCGCCTCCAGCGGCGGAAACCATGGCCTGCGTTTGCGCTGGAACAGCCGCCCGGGATGCCCAGTGGTTGGAAAACGATCGACCAGTGCTACGAAAAAGGTCAACCGTTGGGTTGCTCAAAAACCTATTTTTTTTTGGATATTTTTATGAATACCCTCTGGTAATTTAACATAGCTATTGAAAATGACCATTAATAGTGGATTTTCCCATTAAAAATGGTGATTTTCAATAGCTATGTTAAATTACCAGAGGGTAACGAATATTATATGACTGGTTGGTGGTTTCAAACATTTTTTTTTATTTTCCATTTCATATATGGGATGTCATCCTTCCCATTGACTTTCATATTTTTGAAGATGGTTAAAACCACCAACCAGATGATATTATGATATGTCAACTATGGTTTATTTATGGATCTTTATGGATGTTTATGGTAGATTTTACCCTCTGCTAAACTAACAGTTTGCTGTTGAACATCACCATTTAGAAATAGTGGATTTACCCTCTGGTAATTTAACATAGCTATGGAACATGGCCCATTTACAGATGATTTTCCCAATGAAACCTCCATTTATAATGGATTTTCCATAGCTATGTTAAATTACCAGAGGGTACCCTGCTACAAAATGGTGATTTTCCATAGTTACGGAAACGTTTACCAGAGGGGTTTCCAGGGTTGCTCCAACTATAGCTGGTGGGGAATAGTAACCCCAACTGACCAAAATATATTTTTCAGAGGGGTAGGTATACCACCAACCAGATAGGATATTATATGATATTATGATATTATAGGTAAAGGATATCCACAAGCGGAGGAAACTTGTAATTTGAACTTAGTCGATCTTATTCTACTGATAATCTATTTTATCTAGAAGAAGATAGAGTAAACCACCAGTGTATCTTATTCTATTCGGTGGCTCATCCCACTTAGTAGGTTAGTTCACCCTAGTTATAAAGGATTCGTGGGATGAGCCACCAAGTAGGCTAAACATACAAAACATACCACAAGATGTGAACAAGCCATGGCTTTCCGAAAATGATCTACACTGCTGGGTAAACACCACATCTTTTTGTATGTTCGGAGGATACATCCCCTGAACGGACGATTAAATGAGCCATGGTGATAATCACATTTAATAATGGATGAATTAATTACACTTACTTTATGATATAGAATTACAATCCCTAAAATTGCAAACATGGCGACTAAAAAGGTCGTTGAGGCAGCAGCATGTCTTTTTCACCAGCAATGGTGAATTTAACAAGCAAGATAGGGATTGTACCGTCCAAATGATCATAGAATTCAGGTTGCTGATGATTATTTGCCCGGGAAACAATGGGAACAATCCACTCCTGGGGTTCGCTAGATTCGCTGGATTTAATATGGAACCCATATGTACTCTATAGGAAAATGATCTTCCAGACCACTGCAAGACCACCAAAAAATAGGGTTGCAGGTGAAATTTAGGGGGCAGTTGATCCAATTCTTGGATGATCTTTCCAAAAGTGCATCTGGTGAAGAAACTGGTTCTTTCATGTTCTTTTCTATTTTTGGGGGGATTGGGATGTGAAATTGTACAAAACAAAAGCCATCACCCCTGGTTTCAAAATTAGTTGGGCATGGAATTAAAAAAAATGCGGACCCCAAGTGGATCCAAATGGGGTTTATATGGATGTAAATGGGGTATGGTTTATTGGTGTCTTACAATGTTTTATCACATCCATGACAGGTACCCTCAAGTAATTTGTTACGTAACGAAGAATGGGCCATTGAAGATAATTCAATTTGCCTGGTAAAATAGTTTTCGTGTTCAATGGCTATCCTCCGGCAATCAGACACGGCCAATTGAAAATCCACCTTATTTCTAGATCATTTCAGCGAAGAAAAACCTCCATTTAGAGAGGAGTTAAACCATTGCCAGGTTTGGAGATGGGTCAAAAGCTATGAATCTATGAACTTACCATAGGGTAATAACATGTAATAACCATTCAGCTATAGCAACTATTTTAGATTACCAACTATAGGTACTAGGTTTTGACTCATAGCCGTTTGATTCCTGGAGGGTATGTTACTCCCAGGTGAAGCTGCCGTGTCGGTGGAGAATTTGTTCGTCTTTGAATGCAGGAGATTTCAGGCTGAACAGCCTGTCCTGAAAAAAAATATTACTTGTCCCAGGAAAATGGTGCCATGGGGATATTTTACGAGATATTTGTTGTTGGGAAAATCTGGAATTGTAGGGACATACTGTGGGACCTTTTCCTTTAAGGCACCCTGTGGGTTATTGGGTCATCATGACCGAACTCGATGGTGATGAAGCCAGAAGCATTTTCTTCGCCTTGCAGATTGATCTAACCACCTGGATTTGTCTGAACATTTAGAAAGCCCTAAATCCACTAGTGAATCATCATTTTCCCCAGTAAAATTACCATTTGGCAGATATCTTCCATTTTTTAAAGAAAAACGCCTAGATTATGCGGATTTTGGGGAAGTTTAGATCGGATTTGTGCAATAAAACACTTGTTTTAGAGTTTGGCAGCTCAAAAAAACACATCCACCAGGACACCCTCAGAGGCGTTGAATTACTACAAGGCGCGAGTAGTGACCGGCTGCGTCCGCTACTCTGAGTCTCTGGTTCAAGGCATAGTCCGCTCCTCACCTCTGAAGAAAGTTAGGCTACCATAGGCCCATAGATATGCCGCCTTTGTCAATTCACGACTGTCGTGGGAATGATCATTTTTCATTGCTTTGTATTAGTGGAAAATTACCAGTGGGAAATCATTGTTTACCGTATTTCGGTGTCTTCAAACATAGCTAGCTGGACAATTAGCCATAAAAACTTCGATGATGTTCCCAGCCATGTTTACCGAGAAATGTTCGATGGTGATTTCCCAACCAGCTATGTTGTTTCAAACCCCAGAGGCTACATGATAATTCCCATTGTATTTTCATTTTATCCCATTACGGTATATATCAGCAACACCAAAAAGGGGCTTGGATTCGAGGGGTTTACTTGTGATAGATATTTTTTTCCCCACCTGCCAGGTGAGGGTTGTTAGATTTTATGTCAGTTGCCTCCTCCTCCTCCTGCTCCTCCTGCTCCTCCTCCTCCTCCTGCTCCTCCTCCTCCTCCTCCGCCTCCTCCTGCCT
>Ga0126342_10022670_pt1 | contig 10341 bp, 10 predicted proteins | sample Cyp1metagenome_FD_92528 | JGI IMG/M metagenome (GOLD analysis project Ga0126342, IMG submission 92528) | Coral microbial communities from Lord Howe Island, Old Settlement Bay, Australia - Cyphastrea 1 metagenome | ecosystem: Host-associated > Invertebrates > Cnidaria > Coral ... | reverse complement strand
CGAAGCAGGCGGAATCAGTTGCGTCCATTTTGCGCCTATGGTTTGCTTCGCTGCCTTTTGATTAGTATTGATCCATAGCCTCTTGGCTTGCGATATAGCCTCCAAGTGTCGAACGTACGGGGGAGGCCCCCCCCTTATGTGGAGATTCCTTACTTCCAGCCGTCAATTTCCAGGAAAGGGCCAACCACCTCCCCCAATACTAAAATAGTACTAAAGTATACATAGAACTCAGGTAGCCTAGGCTACCTTTCGTGATGTGTGTTCTTCGGAACACATGGTCCTGGTTGAGAGATTCGGTGATTGGTTGATTGGTTGGAGGAATGATTATTGATTATGATTAGTTATGCAGTTATGCATAGCCATGCGTGATTCTAATTGGTCATCATTGGTTATGATTGGTGGTTTATTGACGATTATTGACTACAGTAGATTAATCGAGCTGGGTAACTTGCTGTACCACCACACACCTGAACTGGTACCTAGTTCTTGCATGTTCTCCCTACAATCTCATGCAAGGACCGGAGCCAAAACAAAGAAAAAAAGGAGTGTTTGCGCACGTGCTCAAAATATCTCAAAATACCATACCTTACCAGAATAACCACGAAAACCTGCAGAGTTACAATGTTTGAGGGGCTGGGTTAGTGGTGCGTAACTGAGCGGTTGCGTTAGTCTTTGATGCTCACAATGAATGAGAGGTCCACTTGTTTGCAGCCTGGGAAGTTTCTTAACCCTCTACAACTGGATCGCAAAACTGGTACAAAAAGAGTCCCGCATAAGATGTGAAGATTCCTCAAGTCCCTCAAGTATTCATCTTCAGCTCCAAACTCACTGTCATTTTCCCTTGGCGCAGCACTTCAAGAGAACAACAAGTGCTGTGTTCAGAAACACTCTAAGTGGTTCCAAAATGTGCCAAGTCATGCCAAGTCAAGATCGTTGGTGATATTTTCTGCATTTCTTTGTTCCACTTACACACCCTGAGCTTGATGCCCCCAACAGGATCAGTATCTTCCCAGTCTGTCTTGCCCCAGCCGCAGAGTCTGCACCTCACGCATCCAGGCATGGGACCAGCAGAAAAAGCGAAAAACAACACCAAAGCACACATTTTATCTTTGAAGGAAGGCATCATTAGACACCCTTGGAAGAAAAAAGTAACACTTGAGGCTCATGTCCAAGTCGTGGTTACTTCCAAGAGTCACTCTGGATGCACCATGATACACCAATATAGTTTGACAAACGGACAAGCAAGCTGCAGCAAGCAGCATTGTTTCGTCCGTTTGCAATGTGGGAATGACAAGCTAAGGCTTGACCATGTCTATTTGTAACTTCACAAATCCAGAGGGTTGGGTCTTGGCTTCGAGCTTCGACTGGTAATCCCCACTCCTCAGCAAGCTCTGCGATTCCAAGATGACACTGTAAAACACCAGAAGTTAGAAGTACTCCTACAAGTCCTCTGTCTTGTTTATATATATATATAGTATGTTCCGTATCTGACGTTGTGTTCGAACCATCTGAAATGCTTCCCCCCTCATCAAACAGCAATAAAATTGGTGGTTCAACATATTCTCAGCGGTTGGGAACCACCGCGGGCGCCCGAAAAAAGAACCGCCGCTAAGGCAGAAAGAAAGCCAAAAAGGCACACGACTAGCGGCCGAAAGAGGAAAACTGCAGGAAGGCTGCTTAGCAGGCTGAAATGCTTTCTCTTGAACCAGTTGAACCATTTACATTGAGCCATGTGCAGCAGCTCTGACTCACGGTGCAGAATGTTGTTCCTGCCAGAAGGGCATCAACTGCAGAACAAACAGGACAAAAGATTATCAGAATTCTTGGACAGGCCACATTAGTCAACTGTCTGTGTGCAAGCAACATGATGCTGTGATGTCAGTAAGAGACCCCACTTTGGGCACTGCAGAATCAAATCACCAGAATACAGGCAAGGATGTTCAGCCAGTTGAGCCTAAAGCTGAGCACAAACGCTGTTGGATCCCTAGCTGTGAATGTCTATGAATATATATAGCCTGAATAGCCTGAAAAGCGCTGTGGATTTCACAAAAGACTTAGCCAAGGCAGACCTGGCAAAGGTTTGGTGAGCCTTCGAGGTTCTCCAAATTTGCCAAATATATAAGCTCCCGGCAACGCAAAAGTCTCCAGCACCTGAAAGTGTTTATGTTTTGAGCAAAAGAAGAAAGGAAGGATTGAAGAGAACACTGCAAGTGTGATAAATCTTGGAGTTCCAGGACTTTGCATCTCACTTTATTTTAACTCTAGGTGGAGATTCTCAGGGAAATACAAGCGATTTTCCACAAATCCAATATCTATAGGACAACTGAAATGCGTCCTGGGCTTCCACTTGTCCTTTTCAAGTTGCGAACATGTCCTCCGGACTTACACCTCTGCTCACCTCTCACCTTCCGAACCATCTGTCCACAACTCATTTCCCTGTTACAAGCTCCAATGCCAACCCAAAGCTCAAAGAAGTCACCCTGGACATCACAAGACTTCCAAGGAGTGTTTGTTTCAAAAAAAACATCTCTAAGGTCGAGGACTAAGGTTACCCTTGCATTCCTGCAGCTTTTTCTCGACTCTGCGAGTGTGAGATCCGTGTCACACATAGAAGGTTGAAAACAAGTCAAGTAGATTAACGATCAAATGAGACTCTCGCGATACCATGCAAAACTGGTCAAGCCATCCGTAGCCGCTTTGGGTCCCTGGGATGCTCTCCTCAGTCGCCATTATGTCGGCCAGCGCTGGTGTCGGAGGTGCACATGCCCTGCCACGGCGCTGTCAAACTCTATCAGAGACTCAACACCCCACTTCATTGGGGCTGTCATTTTCATTTGCTTGCTGCAAAAAAACTGATAACAAATGGTATAACAGATTATAACAGTGTGTAGCAATGATTACAATTATAATAACAATGTATATTATATCAAAGGCTCATTTGATCCTGCCTGTCAGTCGTGGTCGATGTGATCGTCGCTGTGTTGGTCGTCTCGGCCCATGCACACGGTTTGGCCCAGAAAATCGAGCTTACGATGCAAAACTCTTCAAAGAACGGCAGCTAAATGTGCACGCCCAGCAGCTGTAAGTGTCTTTGAACGCGTGATAGTGGTAGATTTGGTCTTGGTAGAACAGCAAAAAAGTCTCTGCACACTTGCACACAGTTGCGCACACACACAGCCTTAGAATGACACGGGTGGAGAATGCCACCTTTCCAATTGCAATGCTAAGTCGCCAACAGTACTGCTTGTGGTGAATTGACTTGTTACCTCGAACTATGGTCAATCATGCACCTTTCAAGAGGCAATCCCCAAGTTTGCTGTAATTCTACTGGACATGGAGACTTCCCACTGACTCAGTTGTTAATAGTTGTGCCTTGCTCTTATTGTGCATTCTATGCTCAAAGTGTCGGCTCCGACTATTCTTCAGTGACTTGAATGGAAGCAAATGAAAGACGAGGCTGGCAACTCTGTGCAATTGCGCCCGCTTGGTTTGAGATTGCAGCTGAAACCACTGTTGTGGAGAAGGTGAAAGTCACAATTGGAGGCATCGTCGACGAAGTCACAGTCACGCTGGTGCCTGAAAGTTGTTTCCATAGAGAGATTGCATGGTCTGATGCTGCACATATATTACGTACATGCATACAATACGCTACATTGCACTGCACCATACAAGTATTTTATTACACTACATTACGTCGCATCACGTCACATTATGTTACATATACACTATATATCACTATATACATCTATATACTACGTTACATACATTGCTACGTTATATACAAATCATGCCATTACAAGACATCACACTACACTACATTACCAGTAGTACCCGCACGAAGCGAGGCGAAAGTTGCCTTAGGGTTCTATATTTATATACTATAAGACCTTTTTCATCTATAGAGCTTGTGCTGTGCGCCAACCAGGCCCGTGCGTGCGTGCTTTGTGCGAACCTGTTGCACTGTTTTTGTCAATGATCATTGGTCATGACACGCAGAGACTCACGTTGCAATGCAACACCAAGCGACACCTTGCGGTCTCAAGGTCGCACTTCACACTTCACACTGCACTCTTCACGCTCCGGCATCCTTCCCAACACAAGTCCCATGCAACATTCATGCAGCCTGTACAATGCAATTTGCAACCGCACGTTGCAGAACACCATAGAGGAACCAATCACAGGTCAAAACGACCCAAGCCGCAACCGCGTCACACAGGAGCTGCCCTTCATCGCCGGCTGCAGCCACTTTACACGAAAAAATCCTCCCCAACACAAGTCCTTGTTTTGTTATGTATCGTGTTATGTATGTATTGTTATTGCTATTCCAGTCACACAAATGTATTTGTCCGCAACTCGGAAGGTTGCTTCCCAACTTCCTTTGATTACATTACAAATATTACAAATTACAATATACGTTTCTTTAATACACAACTATTATCGCATATGCATACACTACAACACTGCCATACTGCGTACATTATTAATTACTACGTTACCTTCCTTCCTTTCTACATTACCATACATTACCTGCTTACATACATATATTACATATAGATACATATAGTGCATCCATTCCGTACATTGCGTGCACTACTACATCATTCTTACGTACTACATTATTTCATTGCTACATTACCTACATTACTACACATCATACATTACTATACATACAATATACATACAAAAGCGCCATGCCAGACCAGACCGTACCACGCCCATTGCATTGCATTTACATTCTCTACAGTCCATTATCTGCTTACTTCTATAGGTATACCACAGCGGGGGTGAATAGGACCCCACAGCTTGTCGTCTCTCTGACATTCTCTGACATTACATACATGAGATTGCTGTTTCGTTTGCCGTCAAGCAACACTTTTGAGAAGGCAAAGTGGCAAAGTGATGCCAAGTGTAACTGTTCAGCTCCTTTCAGCCCTGAGAAAAGGACCTGAACATTCGGGGCAGAGGACGCAGGTGGCCCAGCTGCCTCAGCTTCACTGGGCAAGTCCAACAAATGACAAGCAAATGCCAAGCAGGTTCAGGCGACTGCGCCAACTCATGTTGAAATAGGTGTGCAAAATCGTGCAGATTTGGGATGTTGACATAGTTGTTCCCAAGGTATGTAGTTCTGTGCGTCGGCGCACCTCAAGTGCAATATGACATGAGTCGTGGAAGCTTAAGCATTGCTTTGATTTGAAAGATGCTGGGGCCAACACAGCTTCAAACAAGCCTTTGACTGGAGTTCTTGAGAAGTGGTGGCCCTCACCCAAATCGTGAGCTGAAGAAAAAACATCTGCTTGTGACGGAGTGATAATTATAATGTATTCATCAAAGAAAGAAATCCGGCTCTATCTGCAATGTAGATTCTATATACATTGAAGCAACATTCGCACGACGCTCAACATCCTGCTTTAGACTTGAGACGTCCGAGTCTGAGTCCGCAACTCTCCTTGGACGGTGGTCTGGTCGCTCTGTGCGGCCTCTTCCAGGGATCCGTCCGACTTGTATACCTCAGCTGAGGATTCCTCACCTGAAAGGCTCGAAGACTGTGATGGGTACCGGACACCGGACCTTTTGTGGACTAAGGTGTCTGCTGGCACCCCCCCACCTCCCGATCCAGAACCACCTGCATGGTTCACAGAAATGAATGGTGTCAGCTCTGCAGCTTGAACTTACTTCCGGCCTGACTGACCACCAGGGGCTGCAGACGTTGTGGGAGGCAGTGTAGTGTTTCTTCGAACTGGCCTGATCAAATCTACAAAAGACATGAAAAGATAAATGGCAATGTGGAAAACTGAAGTTGCACTTCGTTGATTTGTCTTTGCATTGCTCCCCTTGCCAGAAATGTGATCAGCACTGCTGCAAATGAATCTGAATGACTACAATGCCATCACATCCTAATCCAAGTACTGCATGTAATGCAAACAAGGCGCGTTTCCAAAGCTTCAGTCAGTTGGCTTTGCATATTTCATGATTTGGGTGGTTCGCGCTTTCATGGGGGCGCAGGGTGGCTACAGGTTTCCTTCTGTTTGCCATTGCTGTATCATTGTACGACCTGCTTACTTGACCGCGCTTTCGCTTTTACGATTGGCGTGCCTCAACAGATTCTGCAAGGTTCGACAGTTAATCATATCTCGATTCCCGTGAGAATCTCAAGGCTGGACAAAGCCAGTCTTGCGGACAACGTTCACAATTTAGGTGGCCTGGTAGTGAACATCCCCTCTTGACCAGACCTCATCATTGGACATGCCTCTTGAAGTGAAAATAACAAAAGAGTCCACTGGACCAAAAGAATCGGCCCCGAGCCCATGTCATCCTCAAAGCTTGACGATTTAGACAGTTAAAACATGTTAAAATCTGACTGCCGGGGTAACACATACATCTGCCATGTATAGAAAACACAATCCTACGGTCTTGTTGCAACGCTGTACGTCAGCTGTCAACTTGTCCACAAGTCTTTCACGAAGTCGCTTGTGAAGTGCTGGGAAGCAGTATGGCGGCACACTCTCCACCTCAAGATCAAACGGATAACGGTTGAAATTTCTTGCAACTGCGCAATTATGAAAATTGGAGGAAATTGGGTACGCTGAAAATACTAGGAGCTTGGCAGGAAGCGCACACTGACCAACCACATTTGACAATCCACGGATGCGTGTTCTCGTAGCAAAAGTCTCCTTTGCTGTGCAGGTCTGATCGAAATGCTACGGATGCATGGAGAGCCAATCCCTGCTAGATGATCCTAAGCAATGCCTGTCGATCTGAGGTTCAAGCTACACTCAATTGCCTGTCCTCGAGTGCTTGTAAAGACGGTTGCCTGAGTACGGACATGAGTAGGTCGTGTACATGAATCAATGTAAACCTTGCAAAAACTTGAGGTCGCATGATTCCCAAGGACCGATCTGTCCTCGTGTAAGTTGTGGTCACCTTGGCTCTTGGGCAAAACCTGTTTGTGCTGCCATTTTGGTTGCTGTGTTGAGTAAAGAAGCAAAAAGATAAAGATTGAGCAACCAAACCAAACATATAAGCCTGACTTCCTGCTACTCGCCAAACAGATCAGTCGTGAAAGCCACAGAAGCCTATTTGTGATAGTGCATCATGCGGTCATCAGCAATACTGAAGTGAGGCACTGTGAAAGTTCCAGTGGTCGTAGTAGTACAAGTGGGAGGGCCTCTCTCTCTCTTGCAGCAAAACAAATTCAGCCAATGTTTGAGTACTTTTATAATTCATGTATATATAAACATATATATATATAATTATATATATATATATATATTAATATATATAATTATATATATATATATATTAATATATATAATTATATATACCCGACATATGTAATTATACAAGAGGCATCCAGACGATTGTGCACTTTTGTCCAAGAACAGGTAAGATAACAAAAAGGACAATATCCAGTTTTGAATGCCACAAGACACAAGTGCCACAGCTTTGGGTTTGTGTGAATGCCCTTGTGGCTCACGCACACATTGTCCAATCGGATCATGCGCGGCCTTTTATCTACCGAACGAAGAGTCCAAAAATGTCCGAAGTCAATTCCCCAAAGCTGATGACTGGATTCGACTGGATATGCCCAGAAGAATTATGGAAGTGGATTCTGTTCTTCTTTCCTTCGCTGCCCGCCTTCTGCTCGAATAGCCCCGAAGGGGCTGTCAAAGAAAGTTTCGTGCTGCGGGCAAAATGGGAGCAGCGCCTCACAAATGTTGCCATTGCCACTATAGTCACTATCATCGCATGGTCAACTTGCAAAGCACCCAGAGCATGGGCTTATTGTCACCACTCCCTGGGCATCCCCACGTCATAGATGTAGCAGTACTTGCCTTCAGAGTTGCATTCGATCACCTTGCGGAATCAAATGGTGAATGGAGTGTGAATGGATTGATTTTGTGTGTTTGACTCAGCCCCTCGAAAGAATCAGTCAACTGCTTTCAAGTTGATCAGTGGAACGATGCCTCTTCTTCTGGAGCACAACCTGCAGCCTTGGTGTAGCTTTCGTTTCTTTCGGTGTGGTTTTTGGTGTAGCCTGAAACACATGCGTGTCTTGGCAAGCCAATACTCGAACGCAAACCAGATTTGGTAACTGAGGGTCGCTCTCGAAGGTGGGTTGGACCACTGCATATGTCCACTGTTTGTTGGGAGGTGATCTCAGCGATGGCAAAGCTGAAATGAAGGCGGAGCCAATGACTTGTCCCAAAATTTGTTGAAGGAAGCTTTGTTTAAGGCCGTTTTTGTTACAGTCCTTCAACAATGTGATCTTGAAAGTATTTCAAAGTTGTCAAGCATTCCTACTGGGATTACTGTACCACAACTCGCAAATTGTCCAGTCATATCAAGTAGATTTAAATGGCGTGTTCCCAACACAAGGGTTGGCATGACTCAGGTATGAATTGAGGTTCGTTTTAGTCTCAAAGTCTTGATGCCCCTGTCCATCGGAGTGAAATTGCCTTTTGATCCAAATCTGGGAGTTTCGGCAGTGTGTTTCTTTGCCAATCCATTTTTTGTGGTACTCTTCCGTGATAGCCCTGTCCATCTTGTGTTTCTTTTACATTATTTTACAATGAAAGCAACAGTGCGCCTGAATTCATGCCCCCTAGTTCCTTTCTATAGCCATACAGCAAGGGGCACCTTCATAGCTCTCCATTTGCAGTAATTACAGTCAGAAAAAATCTTTGTGATGCGCCCGGGAGTCTCAAACAGTGCGCACATTGTCCAGTGCAATCCAAGTGCGTTGCCTTCAGCAAAATGGTCAGAACCTTTGAGCCATCTGACCAAGTGATCTCGCCATAGGTTGCGCATCCACACTCAGAATCTCTCTCTTACTCAAAGGAGGCATTACAAATCCTAAGATGTGTGGAAAATGAAGATTCCACCAAAAATCTACAGGCTATACTCTTCCACAGCAACAACCAAGGTTCCAGCCAAAAATGCCAGGGGGGACGTGCCATTGCCCATTACAACTCATTCGAGTGAGGGTCTTGAGAAAGCTGCATTGAGCTGTGTACATAATTTACAAGATATCAAATCTTGTAAATGCATGTAAATATACTCTCGAACAAGCTACCTACCTCTGTATTGAAAACGCTTGGTCCCATGTTGCTTTGTCAGATGTCCAAGTCGCCAACAGTGTGTCCTGGGAAAAAACAGCTGTTGCTTGAGCCTTGAGAGTAACATTCTCCATGCCCCTGAGCCACTGAGAGAATACTGAGAATCCCCTGAGTTCAGACATATTTAAACAGTGCAGCTATGTGCAGCTCATGGGCCAATGTTTTCTGAAATCAATTACACAATATCACACAATGCGAAGGAGCTTGTCAGCCTTGCCAGCCATCTGCCAGCCTTCTGTACACTTTTAGTACAGAAAAACCAAAGTTCACAGCTCAGACGGGGCCGTGATAGCCGTGACATGCCGTCTGACATGCCTTGACATGATGTGCCTTGAGGGCATTGACACCCCATTTGGAGCGATGCATCCTATCTGGTTTGGCCACAGTTGTCGATGCGTGCAGTCGCTTCATCCTGAGCAAATGGTTTGCAAGATTCCAATGCATTTTCTATGGGGATAGCTGCTATGGTCAACCCAAGTTCGAAATCAATTGCACATAGTACTGCAAGTCAATATAAGTTAAACGTATATAGTATATGGTATGAAAGCAAGTGAGTTGTTTGGGCTCTCGACAGGCTAGATGTTGATGGCCTTTTCGCAAAGTCCTTAACCAAATATGTGTTTGTTGTCCCTATGATTCAATCAGTTGCTGCTGGCTGAGTCAAGTGCATCTCGTGTTCGTTGAAGATAGCAAAGTGCCACAAGAAGACAAAACCTTGGAAACTGACAAAGGAATGGCACCTAGGAGACGTGGATGTGCACAAATTGAATCGATACAAATCAGTTTTGCAACCACACTTGTGCTGTTAGTGCCAAGACCACCCTGCAAGCATCTGCAAGTCATCCAAGTCTTGCGAGTCATACATGGCTTTGGAGGCCTTTCTGGATCTTTCAGACAGGAGGCCAAGAACCACTTCTGCAAAGAGGAGCGTTGTCCTCGGATTGCCAACGAATCCAACAAATACCACGTCCACATGAAATATTCGAAGGAAATTTAGAAGTCAAACTTCCGACAATGTGGAAAGATGACTTGAGAGGGGGAACACGAAAGGTAGGTAAGCAAGAAAGGAACCGAAGAAAAAATGAAGGGGAGAGGGCAGGGGAAAAAACATAAAGTGGAGTCTAGTAAAAGCGACGCGGCCAGTTTCTTTCCAAAAATATGAAGGGGAGTCTGGTAAAAGCGACTGAAAGGCTTCGGCGATGTGGTTGGGGTTGGTGGCGGTTGT
>Ga0126342_10022669_pt1 | contig 10341 bp, 9 predicted proteins | sample Cyp1metagenome_FD_92528 | JGI IMG/M metagenome (GOLD analysis project Ga0126342, IMG submission 92528) | Coral microbial communities from Lord Howe Island, Old Settlement Bay, Australia - Cyphastrea 1 metagenome | ecosystem: Host-associated > Invertebrates > Cnidaria > Coral ... | reverse complement strand
TGCCATGTTGGGTCCACTATTGGCCATGCCCTCTGGACAAGGTCTGAACATGACTCTTTTGGCAATACTAAAAGTAAATGGAGCTAATTGACTTTAGTATTGGAGAAAAATTGGAGTTGCGGAAAAATGTTTCTACTATTGACAAGATATCACTACTGGCTAGACAACATTATTGGTACCACCAATTCAGACCAGTTGATGCGTTTCTTTTTGGATGGTTCAGAGTTTAGAATTAGAACTGGCTTAACACGTCGGGATTGCTTATGGCATTTCAAAAAAATATGTTTCTGTTTTATCCAAATGGGGATTTGCTGTGGATATATATATATATATAATTGGTTTACCACATTAACAATAATATTTTATGGGATCCACTTGCGAATAAGATGTGAATTTAAGCATCAGATAATAGATCTTAATGGAAGATCAACTGGGGGAACCAACCGGATGGATATATCATCAACAATATCCCAAATGGTGCGCATGGCTTGGCAACCATAATGGATATACAATTGGGATCTGCGTTGGAACATATAGATCAACAATAGATAACCAACGAGTTGTCCAGAAAGCACTAGCCTGTCCCCAGGCTATGGTAATTCCACCCATCTACTGTCAACCTGTGTTTTTGTGATTGCTTGACAAACCTGGCATGCGTCCATGAAAAGTAGGTTGTATGAGACCCAAGATCCTGAGAATTGAAACAGTTGACCAGTGGTATAGTGACTAGCACCTTTGTGCAAAGAAGAGTGAACACATAGCCATATCCGACGATGAAACCACCTTTATGAGAGATCGTTTGTTGGATTTCAGCTGTCAAATCGTGCAGATGCACCCATGTCGTCGCGGGGCCTCAATGAAAACAGCCTTGCTGGTGTTTCGTGCAGAAATTCTTGTGCAGATTGGCAAGGATTTTCTATATTTTATCTGGTTTTATTGAAAGTCACCATTCAGTTAAATAGTTCGTGTCAAGCACCATCCCAGACATTTCTAGAAGGTGTTTAACCTCCCACAAAATGTTGGAAGTGTTTGACCTGCCGGTGACCTGCGTGAGGTGTTTGCTTCTGGTCCTAGGGCAGTCCATCATGACAGCAGGACAGCTGATTTGATCGTATTCCCATGTTTTTTTTTCCGGGAATTAATGGGATTTTAATGGTGGTTCATAGGATGAATAGGAATTCATGGGATTTTCGCCCATATAACCAGTGGTGTAATGTGAATTAATGGGATTTTCACCAAATAACTCATATAACCCATGGTTTAATGGGAATTATATCGTGGGATTTTCGGGTGATTAATAGGTATTTAAGAGACAACAATGGGGATGCTAATTGGAGAATACCCTCCGGTGTCATTAAACACAGCCCGCTGGGAAATCCCCACAGCCAGAGGGTACCCCCATTTCCTCACCACGTGGAGAGCGATCCAACTATCCAACGCTCAAAAATCTGTGGGAAAGAAATCGTGACTCTGATTTCGATATCCAACTATATTTCGATGTTTATCCGATATTTCAAAAAATCAAAAATCAGAGTCCAACTATCCAACACTTTTCCCATTTCAATCTCCAACCTGATTTCGGGGCATCCGTCAAAGCCTGCTCGGTGGCTTGGGGCCCATGGTCCAGTTTTGATTTAATCCATGACGTTCATGGTGGGTAAAGCAATGCCATTTGCACCATCCCCCAGAAAAATCACCGTTTTTTGTAGGTGGTATGTCATGGGTGGTAAACATGACATTGTTTTACCCACATTATTGATGATTACAGTATTTGGTTGGTGTTTTTCAATGTTGTTTATGTCCAGCGATATTTGAGAGCCCCCGATAACTTGAGCAAATATGTTTCAGATGGGTGAAATCCTCATTCATCCTGGTGAAAGTCCAATGTTCCAGCAATGTTCATGAATCCTCTTTGGCTATTGTCACAAACAATGTTTCACTGGTGAGTTTTTCCCATTTTATCCACATTATTCCACATTGTATCATTACTGATGGGTTTTCTGGTCATGACTTATGGGTATCTGGTTGGTGGTTTGGAACATTTTTTATTTTTCCATATATTGGGAATGTCATCATCCCAACTGACGAACTTATATTTTTCAGAGGGGTAGGTATACCACCAGCCAGGTATATAGTTGGCTAATGAAGCGGCTAATGTGTACCTGCATTATCTCCACAGTTAATCTGATGGCCGTAGAGTTGGCGAATTTCGGAGGCTTCAAGAAGAAGATGCTGGAATTCAACGTCGATGGCGTTTCCGCGCAGATGTCCTCGCAGGTCTGGATGTTACAGTGGACAAGGGTTTACCCTCTGGTAAACTAACGGTTTGCTATTGAAAATGGTCATTTATAGTGGATTTACCCATTAAAAATGATGATTTCCATAGTGATGTTAGTTTACCACAGGGTAATATAATAATATATAATGTATACGTTGTCCAATACAAACCAGTTGGATATCAGGGAATATCATGGGAATACATTTTGGATATAATATCTGGAATCTCGTAAACTTAGATATCTAGAGATATATCTACCATAAACCATACTTAACCTAGTTATGCTAGCCAACTTTGCTAAGTAGAAGGTGAGGCTCCCGTTTACGATAGCTAACTATGCGCACATAACTTGCTTGGATATGGTTTATGGAAGATACAACTGTAGTATTCACGGTTTTTTAAACCAACTTATAGGTTGTTTGATGACACTGTTGCGGGTATATCACTTTTAATATCCCCATTATATCCCTATGATGGTTGATATATAAATATATCCCCATTGTATTCCAGTGCATTCCCACAGAAAAATAAAATATTCCCCATTTTTGACCAACATTCTTCAATTGTTCCCACTATGCTCCAGCTATTCTGCAGCTATTTCCATCATTTTCCCATCATTTTCCCATGATTTCTCCACGGCCAAGTTGGAAACATCCAACAGCTCTTGGATGATACCAGAGGTTGTGGCCTCTATCAGCATGGTTTTGCCCACCATGTTCGGCTCCGTCCCTGGCGTCACGCCCGACGATGTGCCAAGGGGATGGGTGTGTTAAACGGGTGGTTGACCTGGGAGAAGACTAAAGTGGATTAATGGCTGAGTTGAAGGTACCCCGATTTTAGGGAACCACCATATATGTTTATGAATGGAGGTGAAATCAATGATGTCTTGAAGCAGGACATGGTGATTTTGAACCATTATTAGAAGCATCGGATTTGGGGATAAGTATGGAATCAACCATTGTGGTATCTTATGATGGCGTTTTGGATGACCCCAGGGTATGTCCAGACTTTATCGCACCCCAAGCGTACCATTGAGTCCTGGATGGGGGTCGGTCAAATCTATGATGCTACTACAGTATCTTCTTATTGGTGCTTATTAGGGAATGGGGGAATCAAGGACCCATAACAACCCCAAAAAAACATGCCATCCCCCAATTCCCTACTAAGCACCAGTAAGTCTTTGGATATATTAATAGGGCCAGCTAATTTTAGCTGTGAACCTCCAGCTACACATAGCCAAATTCTCCAGGTGTTGGTCCTTTCCAGAGTCTGCGCCTGTTTTCTGATCTTTCTGTACTTGTCCTTCATCTATTTCCACCTGAAGACACACAAGGCGGTTGTGTGGGGCCAACGGGGCCGAAGGTGGAGGGTTTTTTGAGGCTGGGAAGTGGTTGAAGCCCCGACCACCTTCACCTTCGCAGCCTGTGGAGAGATCTGGACTTCATTGGTGCCGTATAGGTTCGGCTGGTTGCATCCATAGATGTTCAAAAATACTTCAGCGAAATAGTTGAGGGTCCTTCAAGGCCAGCGATGGGTCTGCGGCCAGGACTCTTTCCAGCATCACACTGAGGGCGAAGTGGAGCTGGAAGACAAGCCCTTGACCACCGAGGAGCAGCCTTGGCAGTTGGACCTGGCGACAACCCCCCCCATTTCTAAGAGGAACTTCTGATGATTTTCCGGCCATGTTTACCAGAGGGTAACTACTCAAAAAAAAACAAGATTGCCGCTATAAATGATTTCTGGTGATTTTATGATAAACAATGAGTTGTTCTTTCTCGCCATTCCATCACCGTCCAAGTCTAGGCATCGAAGAACCAAAAGGTACCTGCCACCCCCAGAAATAGTCCAGTATCTTCCTAACATTTGAAGACAGGATTGGAAGAATTTCCCCAGTTTTCTGATCCCGCTATAAGGCCATTGACTCTGTTCGCCCCCCAAGCGACATCTCTTCAGCCGTGTGATTTGCTGAAGAAGATCTGTATAGATTTGTTATTCTATGATATCTTATACTATTTTATGGTATTTCCTTTTAGTTAACCACTATAACAACTATTATTTGGGGCATCTTATTTTGAGTTGCGATCAGTAACTCCACCCAGCTCCGCAGGACATTGAACTCAGCAGCTTGCCAATGGGAAACATGATGGAATGGTAATGGTGGTATGTTTTCTTAAGATAACTATAATAATTATGTGGTGGTAATGGTTAATGGTAATGGTAGTTCAGATAACCAAAAATGGTAATGGTGGTATGTTTTCATGGTGGTCTTCATGGTGATTGAAATTATGGTTGTCTTATGTCTTATAATATAATTTGCGGTATTTATCATTATTATGACCATAATTACCATCTAATTGCCACAAACCATAGAGGTTTTTAAGGTCCATAATTAAGTCATGTCATGGTTTCACCGTAAAATGGTTGCGTTTGTTATCTGATTGGTGGCTCGAAAGTTGTCATCTCGGTCTGTTTCTCCCAAGATGGGCTGAAGATCATACCCATTTCTCCCCCCAAAAAAAGCACCCAGAAGTCACCAGAAAGAAAAAACACAAAAAAAAACATGTTTTCCCGCAAAAACCCACCAACTATGAACATGGCAATGGAAAATCCGAAATTCACATATGATTTCCCAGCTAGAAACATTTATTAATGTGGATAAAACGATGCCATTTGCACCATCCCCCAGTCATCACCATTTTTTGTTTGGTGGTGGTATAAACTTACCGTTCCCAGTCATGGGTGGTAAACATGACATTGTTTTACCCACATTAGTTCACATTTTCCGTGGGTTTTCCCATGTTTTTCCCATGGTTTTCCATCCCCCCATCCCTTCGTGGCGAGGTCAGCTGTCCCTGACCTCCTCGGTGATGCTCATGGTGGCCAGCATCTTGGTGGCCGCCTTCAACTCGCAGGTCTTGGTGGACCACCTGCAGGAGATCGGCTCGGATCGTGGGAGTTTCTTCTGGTCATGGGACGAAACGTGGCGCCTGGTCTACCGTTGGTTATTGTAATCCCAATCCCCAAATAGATAGAAACTGGTTGGGGGTTTGGAACATGAATTTTATGACTTTCCATTCAGTTGGGATAATCCCAACTGACGAACTCATATTTTTCAGAGGGGTAGGTATACCACCAACCAGTACTGGTAATAATCGTAATATAATATCCCATGATAGTATTATTAATATCAATGATAATCAATATAGTAATAATAATGATCATTGGATCCCATTATTAGAATAATAATGATATAATGGGATATACTGTAATGAGATTTACTGGTATGATAATGATACATTTTACAATTTGGGGCCCCGTTCGATAGCTAAGTTGGTATATAACTCCAATTTCACTATGATTTTTGATACTCATGACTATAGTGAATGGGGTTTATAAACCATGGTATAATGGGATAATAATAATGTTATAATTATGTATAGTAATCGGATCCCAGTATTAATATTACCATAATCCCATTATAATGTTATCGGACAATAATGGGATTATAATGATACTAATTGATCCATATGATCATTGATTGTAATGGGATTATCATGGTTCATTATGGATCATCGGATGTATTATATATATAGTTGGAAAATAATGGGACAATAGGAATAATGATGGGATATAATGGGATAATAATAGGATTATAGAAACAATAATAATAGCATTGAATATAAAAGAATTTATCTACCCATCAATGGGACCATTGGATAATAGAAACAAGAATGATGGTATTGGGTTTGCCACATCAATGGTAATTATGATATATTTGTGATATATATATATATATATGTGTGTATTCTGTTATATGCATATATATATATATATGTGTGTTTATTTATTCATGGAGCGAACGTCTCCTGGCAACATATGGCGTATTATCCTATTGTATAGGGACTTCCCCGACTTGTCGGATCGGATAAACATGGCTGGGGGTTTGAGGGGTTGAAGGGGAAACAGCGGGATAAACATCATGGAGTTACCCTCTGGTAAACTAAGATAAACATGGAAAATCACCATTGTTCATCGGCAAATTCACTATTTCTATGGTGATTTTCCATAGTTATGTTAAATTACCAGAGGGTAATGTGGGAAATCATATGGCAATAATAGGGGGGTTGAGGTTTGGTTTTTTCCCATTGGTCAAGTGGACAATTGCTCACCGATCCTAGGCTTAGCCTGAGAGGGCAGCCTGTGGACTTGAAGCCGTTTTTGCGACGTTTGTTGGCAACAAATTGCGTACACAGCTTGAGTACCCTCTGGTTATGACTAACATAGCCATGGTATAGATGGCCCATAGAAATAGATGGTTTACCGTTCTTAATAGCATGGTGATTTTCCATGGCTATGTTAAATAACCAGATGGTATGCTTGAGTGGCATGCTACTGATCGCAGAAAAATTGCCTTATAACGTATAACATCCTATAGCCAATCGATTTACCATGTGGTTTCAGATGATTTCAGGCCGATAGGTTTACATGTCCAGTGGATGTCCTTCAAGAAGGTGTCACCAGGGCCAGCCCAGTTGTTTTTGCCATGGGGGCACCAGATGTAGAAATGGCATGTAATTGCAATAAAGAACTATCTTTAATATCAACAGAAATGGCTGGGTAAGAATTGTCTATCATGAAACATTGGAGGTTTACAATATTAAATCGTATTAGACCCGTTTTTTGCGTTAGGCCCGTATCTAAGATTGGCCATGAAAGGCATCCCTTTCCCAAGTTTGGTCCAGTTGTCATCGCGGACAGGATCTGTCGAAAACCTTTGGGGTGCCTACGAAGTTCATCGGAGCCACCCTCCTGCCTATCCTTGGTTTCTGGGGCCTGGTTTAGACCAATGCTGGGGGGCCGCAGGTCTGACTTGGAGATTTGGAGACCTCAACACCGGCCATAAGATACGCCCAGAGAAACCGTCCCTCTACTTTCTTTTTGCTTTGGGTAAACCTGGGTTTAAAAAAATGCCATACACATCCATTGTTTTACCTCGTGACATGTAGCCCATTGAAGCGACAACATCATCGCTGTTCGCAAGATTCGCAAGATGATGGATCTGTGATTCATGGATTTCATGAAAAGTTCTTTTTGGATTTAAACATTGCAAATGGAAAAACGAGATGTTTAAAAGATTATAAGTATAATATCCCATTGAATTTCCATTTGCAATGTTTAATGGGATGTTTAATGAGATGTTCACAATACAGATTCAAAAATTCAAGTGTTCCAGATGTGAAAATCCCATTAAACCATATTAAACCTAAGTTGTTCTCGCATTAAAATCCTATTAAAAGCTGACTAACTGGCAACGTTCCGCTGGGTCCTTTCACTGACCCCCGATGGACTCAGGAAACACGGCTGAGCACATCGCCTCAGTGTGGCACGCAGAGAGGGACTGAATCGGAAGCAGTAATTGGGCCATTCCTACTGCTGGGTGGTTAATGTTATAATATGACTCTATATATATATATAGATATGACTATATAACATTAACTCCAGGGTCATATCTATATATCTATAGTTCCTGGATGTTAATGTTATAATTTATAGTTCATATCACTGGCGGCTGGTTTCAAACAATTGGATTATTTTCCATAATAATTATATGGGATAATCCTGCCCATTGTCGAACTCATATTTTTCAAGATGGTTAAAACCACCAACCAGCATTTGAATGGAAGGTGTTCATACCATTTTTGGGGAAAAAATGGATGGAAACCATGTGACCGTTAAAAAATACGACCAATATCTTGAATTCTGCGAAGATATGTTTTAAAGAAACTTGTTTCTGCTATGGGAAGATGAGCTGATTTCAGGTGTTTTTCCAGATATGGCGGGGTGGACACAGCCCATCCACGCAGAAAGGGAATGTTACTTTGATTGGCATCACAAACAGCGATGAATCATGGCTTATGAATGTTCCTGATGAGCAAGTAATCCTGGGTGTTCCCTCATAGTATAGTTTATTCGACACATTCCTTTGGGGATTGCGAAAGAAGTGATAGACCTTGGTCAGCTCCTAGCGGTCCTAGCGACCTGGGGAATACTACTTGGAGGGCCATCCCTCTTAGCTGGTTAATAACAGTGGTCCAACAGGTTGGGTCTTAAGCCCATTTCCCAACCACTTAGTTTTCTGAAATGGGCTTGTAACATCTTGTAACCCAGTTCATCCCAGTTATAAATAGGATAACCCCACTCAATGTGGACTTGGTAACCAGGATTCTTAACGCGTTACGCTTCCTTGGATGATCCTCCCGTCCAAGTCGTCCTTCAAAACGCGTCAGGACGAGATCGATGTCGCCTTGTCCATCGCCATTGGCTCGGCGACGCAGATCGCTCTCTTCGTCCCTGGGCCTCCGGGTGATGGCTGGGAGCTGACGTGGAAGAATCTACTGCGGATTGTCATATTCCATGAGCTGGCAATCCGTGGTTTAATGGGATTTACTGGGATTTTATGGTGGTTTAATGGGATTTTATGGCAGAAAAAAATAGTTAACATCATATATAACTTATTATAATTGGAGATACGGAGTCCTAGTCTAGGATGCTCTGGGTTTCTGTCCCATATCAGGCCCATATCCCAAAAAATCAGACACGTGTTGACCCCTATTTCTTGGCTACCCGGGTTGGTTTGATGATGAATTCCAATTTTTTTGCTACCTAAAATGGCTACGAGTGAGACCAGTTTCTTCTGGGGTTTTTGGGAATCTCATCGAATATGGGATAATCCCCAGCATGTTGGCTGCTAGAGATCATTATCCCCAATTTACCCTGATAATCCCAGTGCTGGCTTCTAAATTGATGTCAATTTAAAATGATGGTCTCCTTGATCATTGATGCCAATAATGATTATGATTATGAAATCCCAATCTCATCATTGTATCATTGTAAAAGGTTCGCTAATGATTATACAACCATTATTGGTTATATATATATATATATATACGTAAGAAACCATTGTTGGATATTCATGGAGTACTACTTGATGCTAATTGGATATGAATTATTGACTATAGCATACTATGATATACTATGTATCTCCGCTGCCAGGTGGTGCCTTTGTCAGTCCTCTGGGGCTGGGTTATTGATCGACCCATGTCTTTAAACTTCACAGGGCGCCTCGGTTACAGCAAAGAACTGGGGCAGCGGGACGGGCCGAAACGGCGTTACAACCTTCTGCCGAAATGTTCCAATGGAAGCATGGGCTTAACCTGGCAAAACTTACTGGTGCTTAGTAGGGAATGGATGGGAATGGGGGAATGGGATCATTATTGATAGTTATTGTGGATCATTCCCTCATTCCCTGCTAAGCACCAGTAAGAAAATGGTGGTTTGACCATCAAACATGTGGATTTTACCACGATTTTACTGGCTTAGCACGGGTGCTAAGCCATCTAAAGTCAGGAGTTCACTGATGAATAATTAGATATAAGCTTGAACAAAATTCAAGAATTTATACCAAGTTTCATGGTCATTTGAGTAGGGAAAAGGATGTTCGAAACCATCTTTGGAGATTTGAGCATTCGGAGCCAGGCCAACATTACCCGAGCCATGCTCATAGATCCTCGATGTACTGTATCTCCACATAGCTATGGCTTTATATCATGCTTTCCAGTTGATACGTTGAACATTACTTTTTGCCTGGGCATAGTTCATGTTGGATTGCCGGAGGTGTACCTATATATGTATATATATACAGGTGTGTGTGTGTACCATCTGAATAGATGTAAAACTTCTCTCTTTTTCTTTCTTCTTTCCTCTCCCTTTCTAATAATCATAATAATGCAGGGGGCGACAGGGTCGCTGCATGGCTGTCGCCAACGAAGCTCCATGCAGTTGACTAGGATATGGAGTCTGATCAACTCCACGTACCTGCCTTTTTCCGGCATAGCAAGGGGCCAAGCTCAGAACCCCAAACACAATGATTTAGGTCTAACTGTCTAGGCTGGTTTGCATGTTACAGGACTCAGTTCCTGACGGATCTTTTCAAAGATCCTTTCTTGTCTAGTGTGATTCCTATGGTGACTCCGACAAGGTGCCATAGGGCCAATTGAGGCAAC
>Ga0126342_10022668_pt1 | contig 10341 bp, 8 predicted proteins | sample Cyp1metagenome_FD_92528 | JGI IMG/M metagenome (GOLD analysis project Ga0126342, IMG submission 92528) | Coral microbial communities from Lord Howe Island, Old Settlement Bay, Australia - Cyphastrea 1 metagenome | ecosystem: Host-associated > Invertebrates > Cnidaria > Coral ... | reverse complement strand
TCCGTGCGCTCCTTCTCAAGCGGGTGGGAGGGCGGACTTCATTGGTGGACAGCGAAACTGGGTGTCGCAGGTTGCAGTGGTTGGGGACCCTCAAGTAAGGATTTTGGGAATATCAGATTCACAATACATATATACATATATACATATATACATATATACATATATACATATATACATATATCGATATATCGTACATTGATCTACATATGACAAAGTGGTTGTTCGAACCCTGGCTTTGGGCTTCCCCACCACGATGTCGACACCTTCCTCCAAGGCCCGGAACTGCTCCTGGACTGCTACGGCTTGTATTGTTTGAGCATGTATAGTTATACTGGTTGGTGATTAATAGTGATTAATGATGGTTAATGGTGGTTAATGATGGTTAATGATGGTTAATAATAATCTGGGTGGTTTTAACCATGGCTAATAGTGATTAATAGTGTGGTTAATAGTGGTAGTGATTAATACCTGATCCAATGAATATAGTTACACAGTATAACTACCCCTCTGAAAAATATGAAAGTCAATGAGAAGGATGACATCCCATATATGAAATGGAACATAAAAAATGTTCCAAACCACCAAGCAGTATAGTGTTGGTATTCAGGATTGAATTTACTACACTGTTTCGATCTGTTTCAGGATTGCTATAAATTGAAATGTTTGAGTTTTAGCATGATTCAAATAGTTATGCTGAGAAGCTCCAATCCCAAGAACATTAATTCATAAGACTTCCAAACCTAATAATTGGCAGGATCGACTTGATGGTTGAGGTCTATTCAGCCAACATAAAGCAATGATTGAGAGATGGATTTAACATGTGAACAAAGAAAGAAGGGATGTTGTACTGAAAAAAAAACATCTGCAGAATGCAGCTAGAAAATAGGTGTTTTTTTTTCTATATACACAACACCCCGAGCACACCGAAAGCAAGGAGGCTGGAACCAGGGAATTTCATGGGCGGCGGGTTCGTAGTTGCGAAGCGCTCCCAGCAAAGTGCTGGCACATTCTCAGAAGTCATTCAGCGGTTTCAAAAGCGGGAGGTGGAAGCAATGTAGCTTTGCAAATGAGGTACACGTAAATCTCGTGGTTGATGATTTTCCCTACCAAAATTACACGCCTAAGGGTATATTCGGCAGACTAGCGATTCATCATACAGCGCTTTTCTCTCGTCCCATTCCCGTCTTTCCATGGGCTATCTGGGTGGCAGGGCATTGAAAATGGCCTTTTGCCTGCGACGAACGCAAAACCAACAGACCTGTGAGAAAAATTGCTTGTCTCCGCAAAAAACCATCCAATATGTAGTTCTTCAAAATCATCGAAATATATATCTTACCCCTGATCCCTGTTCATCACAAGAATCATCCTTTCACCTTTTCACTGACCCGAATGGCCCATCGGCGGCCCAATTGGTCACCTTTTCGTCGATCCCTCCCACAAAGAGGGTGATGCGAACGGTGGGATTGTCCAAGTACTTGTTAAAGGTGGTCATGCCTGATGCGCCCAGAGGTTGAAACCTCCATGGAACTGTTTCTCAGTGTTTGTAGATTGGCATTTTACATTTTGTCTGATTAAAAAAAACAAAGGGATTACAGTAAAAAAAACAAAGGGATGTTTGGCCCACACGGTATATATTTAGTTTCGATAAGATTTAGAAGTACTAGTACGTACATTGATTCGTACGGACATGCTGCGCATGGTGCTACAAAACCTTGAGCAATTCCCCGTTTTCCCATCTCATATGGTTGACAGGCTTCTCATTCATAGGGGTTAGTTATGGCTAGTTCATAATCCCCGAGAACCAGATACCGTAATACCCCCTGTGGTAATTTAACATAGCTATGGAAAATTGCCCATGTCGTTCGATGATTTACCGAACTTGGTGATTTTCCTGGCACGATGGGGACAGAAGCTCATTTTTTTGTCCCAAAGATCTGGATGAATGATGAATGATGCGTATCAACTAACAGTACCCAACTAATGATGGCTATAAGCAACAAATCATTGGTTGATATAACCAACCAATGGCAAGTTATAGCTATAACCAACCAATGGTAAGTTATAGCTATAACCAACCAATGGTAAGTTATAGCTATAACCCCTATAACAACCGCTATAACTTACCCCTTCACCAACTAATGATGGCCGCTGAGATCACGAGCATTTGTAGGTCTGCTCAGCCAAGTCCCTGAGGCGAACGCGCGGCGATGCCGTTGTTTGCTTCGCCGTTCAAAAAGAGCTACCTTTGGTGAACGGCTGGCATATATATATATATATTATTATATACTTATAATTATAGATGATATATAGTACAGTTACATAGATGATAGTTGATATGTTCTCAAATGTTCAATCCAGATGAGGGGTGACCAAATTCACCATCCCAATCGATGGAGCTCGCAGGGCTCGCCTTGTGGGCTCAAGGATCATGCACAAGGGTGGGCGCTTACCTTGGGCCATCGCGCATCATGTGGCCCACTGATATGTGGTGATACCCTCTGGTAAACTAACATAGCCATGGAAAATCACAATTTTTAATAGGTAAACCATCTATAAATGGGCCATTTTCAATAGCTATGTTAAATAACCAGAGGGTATGTGGTGATCAGCTATCAAACCATGGATGGCTGAGGCATCTGAAGCGGGCAGTCCTATGGCAATTGGCTGGGACATCTAACCCTACCCCACTGACCTCGCAGCACGTCAACGGAGCGCCATCCTCCTATAACTCGATCGAAACTTGGGTAGAAGGCCCAAGTTCTATGACAGTTCCAATCACTGGCAAAACATCCCAAACATGTTAGTTCCAAGTTTCCGACGGGAAACTATGACCTGGTAATTCTTGTTTCTGAGTTCCACAGCTGCAAAAAGAAACAGAGGCATCCTCCGGCAATCAAGCATGGTTTGCACCATTGAGTAAATTTAGTTCGATGATTTTCCCAGCTACAAACTTGCATGGTGAGTTCTGCTTGATTGTTGGTTAGTTTTCTCATGCTATCTCAAGATGTTCATAATAGTTTCCCATGTATATAGTTCGATGATTGCCATGTTTTCTATTGATTTATAGATGATTATCCCAACATTTCCAAACATGATTTCTATTGAAATAGCCACGTTTTATGACACCAGAGGGTAAGATCTGGCCCTTGACCAAGGTGCCCTTGGCTTGCGACGTCCCCTGCGGTGTGTGGGTCGGATCGATCTCACCTGCGATCCGAGCGGTACACCGTCTGAAAGTGGGGATTTCAGCATCGAAGATGGAGATTTAATGGTTAAACTATAGTGGGCCATTAATGGTTTATAATGGTTAATAGTGATTAATTGTGATTAATGGTGATTTACCCTCTGGTAAATTAATGATGGTTAATGATGGTTCATGGTGGTTAATGATACTTAATTAATGATGGTTAATGATGGTTAATGGATATTATTACCCTCTGGTAAATTAACATACAGTAGACCCTGATTTTATCACCCATTTTTAGAGGAAACTACTGTAATCTTCCAACCCCGATGAATACCAGGGTCTATGTTGATTTACTGGAGGGTAAACTATAGTGGAACCATCTAGATATCTGGGTAAGATACAATATTTCAATATATTTCAATATATTTCAATATATTTCAATATATTTCACTACCCTGAATAGTTGGGCCATTTGGGAATGATTTCCCGCAATCTAACCATGATTCCAGGGCTCGGTCGCAGTGTCGTTGTAATTTACCCAGAGATATGGAAATACTATAGTGACCTTTTTGCTGGATTCTGATCGATCAACTTGGAAATATGACAGTCGAACCTTCATATGTACAGCCAAGAGGATGAATGCGTTTGGATTGTTTCCATCCCTGAACGGACATCCTGTTACATCGTCATAGCCATGCGTCCCTCAGGGATGGATTTTTCTACTTCCCAAATCATGGCAGAAGTTACCCAAGTTCGGCTGACCATGGCAGAACATGAACCTCGGAATAAACCTCCAGCAATCTGAATGCTGGAAAATTGGATGATATTGGAAGCCATCTACCCTGGGAAACAAAAAACGGGGATGTCAAGGCTGAACGTGGCTTCATTGGGCCTACGGGAAGATAGCCCTCCACAGGGTATTCCATCGGACCATCGAACTTGGCGGCGGCCATAAAGCCCTGGAGGCCGAGGCCGAGGCCGGTGGTGGGCTGTGAAAAATGCACGGGACATGGTGCTAAACACATAGTAAAACACGTCTTTTTTGGAAAAAAATATCTTCAAAATAAGAAAATGGGTATCATTTCCATTGCACAAAATGTATTGTCTATATCATGTTGAAACCAGACTCGTATCATGTTCATTCACCCATGTGCATGTCTGCAGCCAGCAAGATCTCCACGCTCACATGGCATTTTGTACATGTGACGAGGACTGTTTTTTTGCCATCGGGTTTTAACCACAAAACGCCACATGGACATGGGGATATCAAGAATGCGCAAGCATAGTGACCGTTAGTTCTATAGTCTCAGAAAGTGGTAAGATTGTTTCTTCAAATTGAGATATAGGTGGACATGAAACCAATTGAGGAACTTGTTCATGACTGGTACGACTCATTCATAGTGAAAGAACCTAGGTTTTGGCACATCAATGTGCTCACGCCCCCCCGTGATCTACCTAAAACACTCTTTTGCACCCCTCATAGATCATGATTACTCCAGAGAGCAGCCCTTCTGCAAAAATATGGGATAAACGTCAACAATGGAAGGGGTGTACCACCAACTATAAGAGGGATCGTTTAACCAACTTTATATGATAAATGAACCACCAAAAAGAATGCATAAACGCCACGATGCACCAACATAGTGGATACATAAATACACAGCTGAGCAGCGTCAAAAACCGGGTTGCAAACTGCTTCTACCGTTTTATTCATCGCTATTCCACTCATGGACTGTAACGATCCCTTTCCAATAGATTTGTAGAACCCAATATTAACAGCCCGTTGGATGCTCAACCTCTCTTGGGCTCAAAAAGGTCTGCCCTAAGGCCAAAAGGACTGAACAAGCTCAATATTAACAGCTGCCAAACAGCCGCTGTGACATCCCAAATCGAGAAAAATGTGCTTCATCTTCCAGTGGCCAAAACATAAATGGTCGCTGAGGGTGCTCAAACATGGCGGATTCGTCATCGCACTGATGGGTCTGTCTAATTCTGGGTAGGTGCCACAGCCATCAGACCACCGCGCCAACAAGGCACCTTGCCGCAAATATGCGGTTTCAGGCCAATGCCCTGCATATCGGGAGATAACCTCATCGCGACGGGCGACGGGGGAAGGCAGACAGATAGTGATGTGTCATAGTGGATCCGATGCTTCTGGCGAGATGATCTATGTACTTATCTTTATATATATATATATATATATATACGTATATATATATACGTATATATATACGTATATATCTGTGTGTATATAATATATATATACGTATATATACATACGTATATATATATACGTATATATCTGTGTGTATATTATATATACGTATATATCTGTGTGTGTGTGCGTGTCACTATAATATACACACTAGTGCATGTATCATATGTGACTGGAAAAGGAAACGAACCTGTTTATCTTTGCCTTCTTTTAAGCAACAGGCAGTTCCAGATCGCTTCTCCCAGCCATTGCGACTAACAGGGCCCACATTTCTCACCAAGTTGATCCAAGGTCATCTGACCCAGTCACAGCCCAGGCACTTGTATGCAACACCAAGGTCTCTCCCGTTTTTGCTGAAGGAAATGGTTTGCTTCTCCCGGTCCAACATTGAGCCTGGTACCAAGATCCCCATGTTTGGCGCTGGCAAGGGTCTGTAAAACATAGATTTAAACATCATCTGATCCTCCAAGAACTGTTTGCTTTCCAACAAAAAAAGAACTCTGGCTTTTGAAAAACACCATCCCTCAGAGTTCCGCCCATCGTCAGAGTCTGAGTGCCGCGCCAATGATGTCTCCTTCCTCGAAGGCTTCGCCATAGTCCTTTGCGGCTCGTGGCTCTAGGGGCCGAGATCATTCCACCTTCACGCCTGAAATCAGCCAAGCCTTAGATGGATGGGTTACAATATAGCTTTTATTAGATTGATGGGTTTGCAGATATGTGCCTAATATACATGTATAGCTACGTATAATTGGTATCAATTCAATGGGTTTAATAACTTCCGACATATTTATATTATATATATATACTGATACTAATCAAATTGTCACCGTTGCGAGTTTGCTACAACAAAGTGCAACAAAGGGATTGCCATCTATGGTCTGACAAAGGTTGCGAAACACTTTTACTTGGCGAGCCTTAAAATTCTGGCCCCACATGCCAAGACACATTTGAGGTTTTCTTACCGTAAACCAATGGTTTTCCCTGCATAAACAAGCCAATTTTTGGATGACTTTGGGGCCCCCATTTGAAGAAAGACTTTTGTCTTGACTGGAAAAGGGCAAACGGCAGAAGAAATGCGAAGGAAACATGAAAACTACTATTAGTGAGTATGCAAGACTATTGCGATCCTGTGCCACAACGTGAATTTTCCACCCAAGTACTTCCAAATGGATAATTCTCAACATCTGTCAAAGTTGTGTCTCAAACGCAGCGGTGCCCTCACCTTTCGTTAAATCTGGACGCCCCTTCGAGGATGCCGTTTGCATCCCTTCACCTAGCTGCCCGGGTCCAACGGTCCCACCTCGAACTTGCGATTCCAGCTCTTCTTTCCAGTTGATCCATAACCGTAGCCTGAGCCCCCGCTGCGCCGCACCAACTGGGGATCACAATAGGGGTCTCTTTCCTCGGGGGCATCTGGATGTCAGCATCATGAACCATCCTTTATTGAGACAAATTGTTTTGAACCGCCAACTTGCCCAAACAAAAAAAAGTGCCCATTTCACTCCAAGCCACTCTTGTCATCTATGCCCAGCTCCAGTTTCGCAAAGCCGGCACTCCAACCTGCACTGGAGCCCCCATCCAATCAACGGTCTGTTCAAAGGGATCGATGTTCCCAATATGAAACCCCAAAAGGTCTCATAAGTCCAGACAAGCCCTGGTTCCGTTGGAGTATGAATACTCTGGAAGATCTGCATGACTCGGAAGTCCAGAACCAAAACGACAAGGGGACCGCTGGATGTCGTTCAAATCCCAGTGATTCCCCAGTCCACCTGTTGGTTGATGCACTCCCCCATTTCTTCCATAGTTTTTGTGAAAACCTTGTTTCATATATACCCTTATTTAACGTAGCTATGGACATCACCTGTTTCAATAGGTAATTCATCTTTTTTTATGATATTAATGTTCATTGGGAATTATATATCAGGAACTAGTACGGATTGAATATCCATAGTTATAAAATGTTATTTAGCAGTCACTATCATATCACCCTAACATATTTTCACCACTAGTAGGGTAAATCCGCTCAATGAATTGTTTGACCAAGAATGATGCGTATGTTTATAATGATTATTGACGGTAATCACAATTGTTATCAAATGTTATCCATGATGCATATGTTTGTCATCACAAGTTCCATTTCATTTTTTCACATCCCCCAAGGCTCCAAGATTTCCTCCCAGCCCGTCCTACTCGCACCATGCCCTCTACGACCTGCCGCTTCGCTTGGTCATGACGGCTCATGGGCGAGTTTCATCAACAAAATGCCTAGAGTACCAACCAAAAATAGGGATCTGTCAGAATTCATGAGCTAATATGAAATTCATATATATATATATATATATATACAGCTACTAACCAACAATAGGAGATTGGGGTGTTGTGTCTGAAAATGGTGGATCCACTATCAAGTTATTAGGGCCCGGGTCCAACAAGTTTCGCCCATGTTGGACCCATATGTTTGTGCCTACGTTGCAGCTATTCCACTCTGGAAATGATACTCAGAAAACATCTCCAAAATTATATATGTATGAATGTGTATATATATATATATTATATATATATTTATACACCATTATATAACATGTTATAACTTGTATATATATATATATATATATATTTATATTTATATTATATACCATATATTATTCTATGATATACCTTCTTTTTGTACAATACATTCCACTTTATAAATATGTGATCTAATTAACGAGCTGCAATTCATTGGATGCCTTGCTGGATGTATCTTTAACATTCAGTGGGTGGTGGTCCAAGGCTCCACCGCTCCTCGACTTCAAACATGTACTTTCCCTTCATCACATCAATCGTAGCCCTGATCCTGTCGCGCGGGTAGAGGGTCACGAGTCTGGTGCCGGTCTGAGAATTGCATAGATGTTCTCCATTTCCCCTGGAAGTTCTCAGGAAGTTCCTACAATATTGCGGGAAGGTCCCAAACAATTGCTCCCGGTTTGCCTCATCAAACCCTACCCAGTTCCTTGAAAATACCTCTGGGGTTCTGTCGAATTGTCACCTCCAAAGAAATGTCCGAGGAGTTTTTCCGAAAATGTCCTCAAAGAATTCCCCGGACGATACCCGAAGGAGTTCCGAGAATTGGGCTACAGGAGTTCCTCCCCGTCCCCAACAATTCCCCAAGAAATGTCCCTCAAAATCCCGAAATCCATCCAAATCCTAAAGCTCTGAAACAGTTTGGCAAAATCCCTAAATCCATGAGCTTCCGTCGGTCTCAAGGGGAAGTTTCCTTTGAAAATACCTCAAGGAAGTTCACTTTCAAGTGTCAAGTGTAGTTGGAAGTATCCTAAGTCTTTTGAGTCTTTTGTCGAATCGTGACAACTGTGACAACTGTGACAACTGTGACAACTGTGTCAACGTGCAAAGGCCGGGAAAGCACGGTGAATTTTCAGAAAATGGACAAACTGCAGGACAAGATAAAAAGAAACGTTGACAAACTTGCGAAGCCCAGCCAAACTCTCTTGGGTGTTTGTGTAAAGTTGCTAATGCACCATACAGATCCATACAGACCATACATTGCATACAATAACTCAATGCCGAAGGTGTTGCATTCACAGAATGGAGTGCTATTGAAAGGCGTTCTTCCAATCGTAGCATGAACATGAGGAATGATGCAGTACCATGTTATGTAAGGCTCATTTGTGCCAACTGCTACATATTCAAGTTTTTTGGTGGGATTCGGTAAAGATGGTAAAGAGTGTTGCGTAAACGACGCGCAAACAACGCCGAGAATATGGATTCTGTACAGCTGTGCTAGGGTGGCTAAGCAATCTCATCACCTTCCCCCAAATGACCATTGTCACTGGGAGTGCTTTTCCCCCGCCAAACAGAGTACCCTGTCCCGTTCCATCGCTTATCATCTTCGCTCTTGCATTCCATGCCATCCTCCGTGACAAGCACAAACATGTCCTGGAAGGGAAAAGGCCACAGCAGGCGAAATTGCTGTTGTCTAGGCTTACCTTTCACACTGCATGGAAAAATGCTGGAGGCTGCATCCAGCCTTGGAGACGCACCCAGTTTCAATGGATGGGTTGGAAAGTTGCCATCTGACACCCTGTTTTACAATCCCAAAAGGCAATGCTTTCCTGGAAATTCTCCCACCAATTCTGGGACTCGTCACTTCATCAAGTTGATCCAGCTTGCCCAGTCTCCTTGTCGTTCAGATTCAGCTCGCATTTCAAGTTTGAGGCATTCGCTTTCCTGCGACCAAGCCATGAACATGCCCCATGATGACCTTCCAACATGTTTTTCACCATGGGGAAGCATACCTCCGGTAGCTTTAGGAGCCCAGCTGACTTCTAGAGGAATCCAGACCCTCAGGCCAGTACGCCCCGGTCGGAAAACTCAGGCCATTACGCCATGTTACGTGCTGTCTCTGGTGACCAACTTTGAGTTTCACATTGCCCCGATCCAAATGTACCAAGTCACATTGCCATTCTGTTGCATCTTAATAAGTACAGGAAGTAGCTATGTATGTTCTGTCTATGAATGTATACAGATACACCGTTAATATCCTCCAGGACCCATAGATATCCAACATCGATAGATACAGATCATGTTCTTAGGAAAACCGGACAACCCGGTAGGATTTCCATAGCGAACTGTTCCTTTACTGAAGGGTATATAAGCTATATCTCGAAATTGGGTACAGTACCAAAAAGCCTATTTTCTACAAACAGGTTCCCCCATAAAAATGACCATATGTTCGGGTATCCCCCATTCTGCGACAAAACCCAAACATCATATTAAGTTCGTTATGTATCCCATTATATTCAAACATATATATATATATATATGTAATGTATGTAATGTATGTAATGTATGTAATGTATGTAATGTATGTAATGTATGTAATGTATGTAATGTATGTAATGTATGTAATGTATGTAATGTATGTAATGTATGTAATGTA
>Ga0126342_10022667_pt1 | contig 10341 bp, 7 predicted proteins | sample Cyp1metagenome_FD_92528 | JGI IMG/M metagenome (GOLD analysis project Ga0126342, IMG submission 92528) | Coral microbial communities from Lord Howe Island, Old Settlement Bay, Australia - Cyphastrea 1 metagenome | ecosystem: Host-associated > Invertebrates > Cnidaria > Coral ... | reverse complement strand
TATATATTATATATATTATATATATTATATATATTATATATATTATATATATTATATATATTATATATATTATATATATTATATATATTATATATATTATATATATTATATATAATATATATAATATATATAATATATATAATATATATAATATATATTATATATTATATTATATATATTATATATATTATATTATATATATATTATATTTATATATTATAATGACACATAGATTTAATTGCTATACCCGTATGCTCCATGTATGACAGATTTACCTACATGTTGGTGATTTTGTTGGGGTAAATGTTGGCACATATTTCATACATAGAGCATTAGGGATACCCCATGTGCTCCATGGTGCTGATATATACTCATCCTGCTGACTTGGAAATGGTGCCCCAAGTGCTTCGGCACCTTCCCAAATCCCAAAACTATATGGTTATCTTAGCCAAAAATCATTTGAAAACGACCAGAGAGTCTTGATTTTTTTCAGAATTATATAGATTTATATAGATCTATGATATTTTATGATTGAACATTCGCATCACTTCAGATGATATTTGGTTCACTTCATGCTGAGATCCAGGGGATGAAGCGAATCCAGAATGACTCTCGATATTCTCGAAGCATCACCAAGCCCTGTGGTTCTACCACCAGAGGAACATGACAAGCTATCATTATCCATCATTGTACATAGGTCTTGGTGTCCTTTGGTTGATTACGACGTAAATGACCAAGATCTGTGGGCACCTAATCATTTGAATTCTGACTCAAACCCAAATCCAGATAGTTCGTGGATCTATGGATTGGTTTTATTTTGCAACTCCCAAAGAACAAACATTGACAAGAACAAACGGGGACTCAATGCTTCAAAACGAAAAAGCGAACTTGGCAAGATACTGTAAGCGACCTGTTTCTGAAAGACTCTCCGTAAAAATCATTGTAAACCATGGAAAACCAAGGCAACCCGCCCAAAAAATGGCGAATATGATGATACTGGTGGTACTGGTGATACGCCATCAACTTTGGCATTGCGTCATTTTCAGAAACCCACAGCATGTTCAAAGATGTTTCACTTTGAAGGCCGTGCGCAGTCACCCCGAGTCAAACAGCAAACCTAGTAACAACATGTAACAACATGTAACAACCCTCACAGCAATGCAATGCCGTTGACTTGGTAAAAACATGTAAAAACTGGGTGCGTTCCCTGCATCCAAACAAAAAAAAACGTTTTTTGTCGATTGGGCTTCATCATCCCAAGCTGGACACATGCTCTTACAATCTGGTTATTTAACATAGCCATGGAAAATCCCTTATAAATGGAGGTTTTACTGGGAAAATCATCTATAAATGGGCAATTTTCCATGGCTATGTCTATGTTAAATAACCAGAGGGTATGTTTTCCAAACATATCCAACAAAACGATATGTTTATATGAAAACCATCCCCAAGACCTACCTTTCTATACCAAACTAATTATGGATCTATATATATATAGTCATCCTGGAGTAGACAGGGAAATGTCAACAAATCCCCACTAAGATGGGAAGCTATCTTTATTAATCCATAAACATCTATCTACTTCAGGATGATTATAAGTTACCCTCTGGTAAATTAACATAGATGTGGAAAATTAGCCATGTATAGAAGTTTACCATGATTCACCTACAGAAAATGGTGATTTTCCACGTCTATGTGTGTTTCCGGGAGGGTAGAATCCCATTAATCACTATTAATTATGATTAGAATCAATGGTAACAACTATTCACTATGATTAACCATTATTAACCATTATTAATCATTGTTCTCATTATTACTGGTGAATTATGGTTAACCACAATTAACCATGATTAATCACCACAATTCACCATGATTTTCACCATTATTCTACAGCAACTATATTATTAACCATTATAAAAACCACTATTAACAACTATTTATTAACCACTATTCAAGTAACTATTCACTATGATTAACCATGATTAACCATGATATTTTCACCATTCTACGGCATATATCTACCTTCAAAAGCCCTTAAGCAGACATACCTCGTAAGCTGGGCTTCCCAACGCCCAGGCCGTAAGCTGTTCGACCTGGAGCCACTGGCGCTGGCGTTGTTAGTGGTGATGAATGTGTAACATATGATTTAACAACTATATGGTTGGTCATGAATAACCAACATGGTTAAACATATATAAAACATATATATATATATATATATTCATGTATTATATGTATATGTATATGTATATATATAATTTATATATATATATACATCATCTACATAACATATCACCACATACTTATCTAACAAGATAGTGATTGTCCATATGTTAGCCAGTGGTAATTCATGGTCCGTTTAGTTTAATGGTGATTCTCCACATGTTAAATTACCAGTGGCTGTTAATTAAAATGACGTTCTCCATGAGATTTTCGCCACAGTTTTAAGGCAAACCCAAGCAGTTGTACGAGTTGTGGCTCATACCAAGGTATCCTACTGTGGATGGTTGCGAAACCACCAGTTGATAGGTGTTTTATCTATGTTTGTCCCATTCTTGGGTTTCAACCCCCATTCTTGGGTTTCAACCATCCTTTTGGTGGTGCAGGATTTAGCATCCACAGTATGTTCCCAAGATCAATGCAAATCTCATTAGGATCACTGGAATCAGAAACAATTTTTCTCTAGACCAGCATCTTTCATGGGAATGTCATCACGACCAGGAACCTTTGCTTACCCAAATATAACCAATCAGTTAGCACTTGGCCTAGCTGGTCTCAACTATGATGTTAGGACAAGAGACCTGCCTGTGCTTTCCTTGACGCTCATCTTGGTGACCGTTACCTGGTTGTTACATAGCTATGGAAGCCAATGTTTGCTCAACCTTCGATGATTTGATTAATGATTTGTGTTCTCAAAGATGGTGTAAGTTTCGACTATGAAATACTAGTGCACACAAAATTTGAGATATCCAATAAAGATATACATGATTATACATGTACAAATACCCAGTTCATCCCAGTTCCATGTTGCTGTCAGACAGTCACAAATCAGCATCGATTCAACTGGGTTACTCCCAACATAAGCCGTAGGTATAACCCCCTCCTACTCCCAACACCCTAGACACAACGAGGAATACTGGGTAGTAGAGAGGTGAAACCACGTTTTTTTCCTCCCCTGTGGCGGTCAGAAAAACCTTCAATGGGTGGGAGCAGCCCTGTCTACCGAATAGCAAAGTTGCAATGGTTTTTACTAGTTCGAAACAGAGGAATGGCTCCCCGAGTTATAAGCAGGTTCATTTATACAATTCACTATAGAATATATATATATATATTTATACAGCTTGAGTATTGAGTATTATATAAGAATGCACTGTATAAGAATTTGAGAGGCTCTGTGCCTCAAACTTTCGGATTTTTAACCAACTCTCTGGCTGTATGATTCGTACATATAAAACCAAAAGATATATCTAGCGTTATCCATCATAATTCCAATTTAGCCTACAGTAGTTACGTTTACCAATGTTTTACGCTCTACCCCACTGCCCGGCCCGGCTTCCCTTCTGCCACCTGTTTGAGGCAATTCGGTGCTCAGGCGCCAACCTGCACGGAACATCCAACTGGTCCAGAACCAAAAATAGTGTACCCCTACACCCAATGGTTTTGCTGATCATTATCCCTACTAAATGGCTATAATTGGGAGTATACCTCATTTTCAGACATACCCATGTGATTTCATGTGGTGCCATAAACTATCCATAACTATCCTCAATGACTTAGCATGACTTAGCAGTTCACCGTGGTCATTGTTTCTGGGGCCTTTTTTTCCACACCGAAATCTGGAAATCCACCAGCTGATGACAGAGGCTAAATCCCACTAAAAAACAATTCATCACCATTGAAACCATGAATTAACCATTGATTGACCATTTAAACACAAATCACCATTAATCACCGTTAATCACCATTAATCACCATCATTAACCACTGTTAATTAACCAGTATTAACCATTATTGACCAATTAATTAACCATTGTTAGCCATTGTATCACAATGTCGCCATTCGCGGGATGATTCCCTTCTCAACTCCGAAAAGGAGGTCTCAAAATTCTCAAAATATTCACCTTGGTGTGATTACCATCACTTAAAGAGTAAATGCTGTAAATGTTGATTCACACAAACTAGTAAATGATGGTGTTTGTCATTTACAGCAAATGATGAAAGTTGCATTATATCATTACACTAAGTATACTGCGAAGTGTATTGAAACATATTGAAACGGCTGTTCTATTATGTTAAATGCCATCATTTCAGAGAATTGCAAGCCAGTCATGATAGTTATGACTGGTAGGTGCCCGTTGTTTGAAGGATGCAAGATTTAGACGAAAGATGTGATTGGATGGTGGCCGACCTGTGAACGCCTCATTTCTTTCCCATGCTTTCCATCTTACCCGCCCCAAAAACGAAAGAGTTCGCTGCTCTTACACCCAAACATAACTTTGTCCTGCGCTTGTCTTAAAAATAGAAGGGATGTACAAAACAAATCGGGAAGAAAGTTGCCCTATTGTTCCATTATCATCCCATCATTATACCATACGCATAATAAATATATATATATATATATGTATGCATGTATGTGTATATATATATATATATCATATATATATATATCATATATCATCCTCATTGTGACTCATTTTTCCCCATTCAGCCGTTGCCACAACCGTGGCTACCTCTGGGACCTAACGCTTGATGCCACATCTGGTCCTGGAGTCAGAACTCGGATCAGGGATCTGGATGATAGACATCCTGCACCGGTTGATAGCTGGTTTCAACATGTTTCAACCATCCGTTGGGTGGTGCAGGATTTCGCAACCATCCACAGTATCTAGATATATAATGATAAATGTATATATATCATATATGTTATATATATATATTATATATACAACTATACCATGTATCAACCATGAAATGGATGATCATGAAATGGATTGGTAGGAGGGAACACGTACAGGAAACCGCGGCTACTGTGTAGAACATGAGTTTGCGATGATATCCCAAAATCAAGATGGATCAAAGCACCCGCTGGCTTACCATCCAGTCAAAGTTCAGCTTCCCAGCCACATTTGATGACACCGGAAGGTTTTCATATCTTCACTGTGGATGGTTGCTGCTATTGAACCCATCATTCTCTGCTTTGGTTGTGAGAAGGTCGCTACTATGCCCGCTAGCTGAAATTTCAGGAAATAGCTGCTGTTAGTAGATGTTAGGTTTGTAACGAGTACAGGCTGAGGCCACAAAAAAGTGATGTTTGTTGGTTTATAAACATGAATATAGACTATAGACATATCATATATCCATAAACTAGATATAATTATAGATATATCTACCATAAACCATTGAATTCACTTGGTTTTTTGATGTTCTTTGCACCAACTGTAGTGATAAAAAGCTTTGCTTTGGAGCCCAGTCCAACCGAAAAGACGTCTGAGCTTCAAGAAAAGCACCGGATCCTTCAAGATTTGCTGTTCATCATCTGAGTGCATATAGAATATATATATATACATATAATGTGGTAAATCATAATATTTCACTAATTTAGGTGAGAGTTGACTAATTTAGTATTTCACTAATATAATAGTTCACTAATATAATAGTTCACTGATTATAATATGTCACTAAGTCAAGTAACTGTATATTTCTGGGTAACATTATAATATAATATAATATAATGTAATATAATATAATACAATGTAATATAATATAGTATAATGTAAAAAAAAATATAATATAATACACCCCGTATATATGTCTAGATTGGGGATGATTCCCCTTATTAATCATGATTCCAGTGAGGTCGCAGTGAGGTCGTTGTAATTTACCCAGATGTATATAATATAATGTGGTGAAAACAAGCATAAACCACCCCGTTTTTGATGGTTTATACCACCCATAAAAATGGTGAATTTGGGAATGGTTTATGACATTGTTTTAACCACATTATATCTATATGTATCAATATGGATGGAATATACCATTTTAGTGATGATGTTTGAAATGTCCAGATTCATTCATACTCTATCTACTCCAGACTATAGATACACATCTGGAGACGACGTTCTTGACCAATCTCCCCTGGGTTTTCAACCACCAGACCAAAATCTATCCGTTGTTGCTGAATTTCCCATGAGGTCTGCAAAATACCTGGGACACCCCAACGCTCTGTTCCAACTGCTGCAATACTTGGCTTATGACCTGCCGCTGCTAAGCTCGAAAATGGGGGTTTATGGTCCTGTGTGACTTTGGTGGATTGAACCGAGAACCACTGGCAATATAAGGATATATATATATATACATATGTGTGTATAATCATATATAATATACATATATATATATATGTGTGTGGAGTATACCCCCACCCATATTTCTAGCCACAAAATGTGATCATCGCGTGTTGTGCAGTCTTAATTGTAGGGGCCAACTATTGACATTGACAGGTGTCAGCCACATTCAGTGAGTTCATTCCGAAGAAAAGGAATCCCAGGCCCGGAAAAAACGAAAGGGGATCTCTGTGAAGCGTCAATGATGCTAGTCTTACTGGTGCTTAGCAGGGAATGGATGGGACTGGGGGAATGGGATGATTATTACTAGTGATTATGGATCATTCCTTCATTCCCTACTAAGCACCAGTAAGTAGTAACCTCACTAGTAAATCTAGTAACCCATGATAGAAAGACTCATCTACATCTACTTGTCTTTTTGGAGGGTGCTACAATCATATTCGGTACCCAGGCGTGTCGCTTGCGTTTCACCCATCTCAACAATCTGCGCAAGATGGTGCCACATAGTTCGCTATGATTGAGCTTATAAGTAGGTTATATCAGTGGGATACAGTAGACATATCCATTGGGCGTTATGAACCAAGAAACATAACTGGGGCAGCTCGAAAAAAAAACACAACTAGACATGCCATCTGCAGAAATCACGGGAAAAATCACCTTATTGTGGTAGGTTTAAGGCTCACGTTGAAGCCTTTTTTTGTGGTTGTATAAAAACGTAGCTTGGCTCATGAATCTCCCATGTTTGGTTGATGGTCATAGTGAAGCTTCCTACTACACTGGGGTACCCCAAGTGTCACCCAAAATCACACAGAATTAAAACCACCATCCACCAACCAAATGTTCATGTAATATAAACTATCATCGCATGATGTGGAATCCTATGGTTTGCAAGTAAGACGTCAGTTTGTATTGGTTTAAATGATTGAAACAAAAAGGTGTCTGAATTATTCGATTCATTCATCAACACGAATGATAAATCACATATCAGCTTCGTCAATGGTCCAAGAAAAACTATCGATCAAAATTGTTCACCAACCTGAAATCAGGTGATTTTGGAATGGTTGACCCTACTAACCATCATCTACAGTGACATCGCAACGTCACTTTCGGAAGCTGCTTCCGCCTTGCTGGTTTCCACTGGTCCAACCTATAGTTATCTTCCGGTTTCATCATAACTGGAAAATCCACCTTCATAGCTGGGGCTTTCCATGGTCTGTTCGGGGATGGTCCAATAGCTGGATGGTTTATTTATGTTTATTTCCATGGGAAAAAACCAATCTAAAAAAATAGATGATTCCACCATTGAGTTCCATCATAGTGGATTCATCCATTGAATTCCACCATGGAAAAGTGGATGACTGGTAGCCCCATGACTAACCTCCGACTCCACCATAAAAAAACGTGGGACTTTCATCAGCTCACGGAGCTGACATTGGATGGTCATTCACAAACCAAGGATTCCTGGTGTACCAAAATCCAACAAAATCCCCAAGCACATCAGAGATGTTCACATACTTCACCCATACTTCACCCATGTGAATCGGGAAAAGCATGGAAAAGCCGTGTTAAACCACCATTTCCCCAGGTGTTTTTTGCCTCCTGATCGAGTGCAGCAGCAATGGCTGGAGCCCACTGCTGCCTGGCAGCATTTCTGGATTATGACAGACGCCAATGGTGGCTTTTTTGAGCTTTACTTGACTATAGTCTATATGTTACTATAGGTTTTTTCCGGTTTAAACCTCCATTGTTTTTTCTATGTTTTGTTTTGTGGCGGGGTTAAACTCCGTTTTTTCTCAAAAAAAACCGATGGATCTTGAGAATTTTGCTGTGACAGTCGAGAAGTCGAGAAGTCGCGAAGTCGGCTTTCCAAAGACCAAAACGGGGAGACTTGATGAAGAAACTATAGGAAGCAAAATAAAAAGAAGTGGGGATTTCAGCATAGAAACCTGGCATGATAGGAATTTAGGCAGCAAATATGGGTTACTCCAAAATTCTTATGGAATGTGGGCCAGCAAATTATGAGAATCTCAGTAAAAAGATGGAAAAGCCGAATGTCAAACATGAAGCACCACCTGCTCAGTTATCACTACCCCTCACGCAATAAAGGTTCAAGTACAATGCATGGAACCATGGTTGGAAATCACAACCCTGCGATATGCAATTCCTCGGAAAGACAAGAGTTGAGCATCAAAAACCTCTTGGTTGATATCATTTTATATCCCTGAGGAGGGTTAATCTGGATTCCCATTTCACAGACCATGATCGAATCCCCAAAAAATTCAAGGCTAATAGGTACAATAACCGTTTGGATCCACCTCCAGGGCTGAGTTGTTATACTGCTCAGCTGAGCGTGAGTCAAAGCGGTAAAAAATGGCCTTGCTTCTACCCTCTGGTAAACGTTTACATAACTATGGAAAATCACCATGTTTACTAGGAAAATCAACTATAAGTGGCAATGTTCAACAGCTATGTTAGATTACCAGAGGGTAGGTCTGAACATCATTGAACATCCCATTTTTTGAAATATCCTGTTTACCATCCGGTAATTAAACATGGCAATGGAAAATTCCCCAGCTATAGCTGATTTCCCCAAAAACTACAAACCTCCATTTATGGGGGTGTCCAATTGCCACATTTTATTACCGGATGGTAATTCATTTCAGTGGGAACACCAGTTCTACATTGCAAGATTCTCCAGTCTCAGATGTCGGGATCTTCAGCACTATAAACGCATCCGAAGGATTACAGTGATTACAGACTCGTTGCTGACCTACTTCTTACTAGAAATACGAGTTCTTCTTAATTACCCTCTGGTAAACGTTTACATCACTATGGAAAATCACCATTTTTAATGGGAAAGTCCACTATAACTGGCCATTTTCAATAGCCATGTTAAATTACCAGAGGGTAATTTTGTTGCATACCCACATCCCGATGGGATTTTCTCGTGAATATCGACCAACCTGTTCTGTGGATCACCCCCTGGGGGTTTGGTTTTCAGCGCCAACATGCCACGACCGGACAGCTGTTCACCAAAGGTGGCATAGGTCTCTTGCACCTGACAGAAGGGTAGTTGACTCGTTGACCAAAACGAGTCAATGGCCAAAGATGAGGATATTCCTATTGGACCTTCGGCAAAAAGAATGTGAATCCCAACATCATCAGGTCAATATGATTGACAAAATCCAACAAAGATATCGTAGTCTCTAGCGATACAATAATATATCTACCAACTAATAATCAAACGTGACAGCGGCGAGGTGGCTGAAAATGGGCGGGCTGTATATACCCCATGATCCCCAGAAAACCAATTAATTGAAAAAAACATGGCCAAAGCTTTCTGAAACCCTGCAGAAAAATTGAACTCTTAGATCTCTTAGATCTCTTAGTTGGTTAGGTGAAGTATGGGTAAGTTGGTCTCATAAAACTCGCAAACAACGTCAAAGTAGTACTAGTGACAACTCGACGTTTTAAGGTTGACTCCCAATCTTCTGTTGGTGTCTGTCTGATTGGGCGTAGCGTCAATTTATGGCCATCATTTATGATAGGGGACATTATTTCAATAACCAGTGAACTTAAATGAATTTAGGCAAGTTTTTCCCAGATTGTCAGGTTGAAAGCGGGGCGCACAGCCCCAAGATGCAGCAAGCAGTTTGTTTTCCTATCACGCTGATGCTTGAGCCAAAGTCATGGCCATAAGTTTAAATGAATTCTCATGTACAACATGTTAGCCTATACATGGCAGGTGGTGACTGGAATAGGGTCTGTTTCCTGACACCCCTCCACAGCTGAATCACGTAGTGATTTGGCTGACTTCGATGATACCGTACACCGCCTCCAAGTATAGCCACTAGGTCATCTTGTGGTTCTCTCGCTCCGGCTTTTGGTTTTGGTTTTGCTTTTGGATTCTGTCTTTGTTCCCCTCCATGCCCTGATACTGGCATGGATGTTGAAGAACTTGCGGTGCTCTGCGCAGTGGATGTCTGCGTAGTTCTGTTGT
>Ga0126342_10022666_pt1 | contig 10342 bp, 12 predicted proteins | sample Cyp1metagenome_FD_92528 | JGI IMG/M metagenome (GOLD analysis project Ga0126342, IMG submission 92528) | Coral microbial communities from Lord Howe Island, Old Settlement Bay, Australia - Cyphastrea 1 metagenome | ecosystem: Host-associated > Invertebrates > Cnidaria > Coral ... | reverse complement strand
AGTATGTATTAGATTGTATTAGATTGTATTAGATTGTATTAGTATGTATTAGTATGTATTAGTATGTATTAGATTGTATTAGTATGTATTAGTATGTATTAGTGTGTATTAGATTGTATTAGATTGTATTAGATTGTATTAGTATGTATTAGTATGTATTAGTATGTATTAGATTGTATTAGTATGTATTAGTATGTATTAGTATGTATTAGATTGTATTAGTATGTATTAGTATGTATTAGATTGTATTAGTATGTATTAGTATGTATTAGTATGTATTAGATTGTATTAGATTGTATTAGATTGTATTAGTATGTATTAGTATGTATCAGTATGTGCATGATGACCACACCTATAGCCCCAAAAGAACAACTCCAGGCCCTTCAGGGCCCTCGACTCTTTGCTGCCAAAGTGCATGTCACAACGAAGGCTCGTGAGCCGGAAAAGCTTCAAGGCTGGGGCCGCCCGCATGAACCACAGGGCGCTTGAACCACGCAGCTGAAGGAAGGAATCCGGGGCAGAGGTGTTCTGAGATTTCTGAATGGGACCCATCCTCGGATCACTCCATTGATACTGACGCTTTGCCTGATTATGCTGCTTCAATGCTGATTCTGACTCACTCTGGGTGAATTTTTGTGACCCCCAGATTCATAAACCCTTCGTTTACGAATTGGGTGTCATTCACAAGGGGAAGCACTACTATGTTGGGACTCCCCATTCGTAAATTGGGTGTTACCAATCCTCAACTCATTGGATTGCTGGGAAAATGCACCATAGGAATCCCCACAAACCGATGGTAAAAACATGTACCATCTGGTTATGACTAACAGTTTGCCATGGAAAATCACCATTTTTTATAGGTAAGCCATCTATAAATGGGCCATTTCCCATGGCTATGTTAAATAACCAGAGGGTACAAACCATGGTTTCCGGTCAAGATTTTTGGATTTTCCCAGGAGTTTCCTTGAACATCTTGAAAAACCAATCCATTCATCAACCCTGCTGGCCCAGTATCCAAAACGCGCTGCGGTTGGCACCTCCGTGGCTGTGCCGGTGATGGTTCGTGTGAGCTTCAGCCCTTTGATGCCCGACTCGGAGACGTGGCATTCCCTCGGTAAAAGCCAAGGAATGTCCATAGGATTCCATAGGAATTTCTATGATAAACCATCCATATTGGGGTACCCCCAAAACTTAGGAAACCCATGGAACACCCCAAAAAAATCACGTGGGCTTTTGTCTTCAGAAATTTGGCCAGTTAGAATTGAGATGAATTGAGACATAGTGACATAGTTCAAAATAATAATATATAGCCACTTAAATGCTGATGTTGTTTGCAAAACACTGTGGGGAAAAAATGCTGCGTTCTCTCCCACTTGCAATCTTGAAAGTATCACACCTTACATAGTTCTGTCATGTTGGGCTGCAACAGCTATGTCCTATCGTGACGCTGTTAATGGGTTTGGTATTCTCATTGCATTGCGTTGTGTTCCATTCATCATGATGACTGCACGCCACTTTTTCACCGCACCGCATTTTCACGATGTGCGGCTTGCGCACAACATCGCACAACATTCCCCCGCGCGCTTCGCAGACTCATCTTTCCAAGGGACCTTCGCTTCACAAGAGGATGTTCGAGGTATCCCAAAGTGATATTCCCATGGTTCGGGACATCAGAATTGGGATATGTTCCTAAATTTGGGAGACCATATTGTTTGGAGATGTGGGAGAATATACCCATTTTTTTCCATATTCTCCAAATGACCATGTTTTGGTCGATCGTTTTGGAACAAAGAAAAACTGACCTATGATTATGATTCCTCAGCGCCCGACACTGCCCATCTCGACAAAGTGACTTCACATGCACCTACGGGCAGGGAGGATGGAAACGAAGCCTTGACAGAAAAATGACCTTAGGCACACAATGATACCCAAATCAAAAATGGAACCCCAAACATGATCAAACATAACTAATCATGACTATCTGACTAGTTGTGACAAACTGTTTTAGGAGGAAACCTATCCTCCGTTCACTGCCCTGTTTGGGTCCATCATTTCTGCGGTCTGTTTACCTCCAAGGAACCCCCGGTCTCATCTCAAAAATCTCCGATTCTTGCGTGGCGATTTCATTCGTGGCTAGCTGCAAGCCATCCAAAATGTATGAGTCAAATTGAGTCAATTGAGATTCTCATCCCAATTGTAGTCGAAAATTCATGAAAATTCGGTAAGAATCCATCCACCCAAATTTCCATCACATGCGACCAGCTTCAGTCCATAACATCCCACACCTTGGCGTAGGTCATGGCGGAGCTATCACCCGCCTCCGCTTCTTCCACACATTTGCTTCCCAGTTGGCACCAGCCATTGCGATACATCGTGGCAAAGGCGCAATTCTGTGCTTTGGTGCAGCGCAGAATGCACTCCTCCGGGTCAAAAAGGCCTCCGCAGATTGTGAGAGTCCCGAGATGTTCAGAGATATCTCTTTGGATCTCTTTGGGGGTTTCCGGTCCGTTTTGGTCAAAGTCATTGGCTTCGTTGGAACTTCGCGACGCGGAAATCAAGGGGTGTCCGGTGAATATTTTTTCCCACATCCAAGATCCCATGCAAAATCCATCACCTTTGGCCTTGATGTGACCATCAAAAACACAATCATCAACCATTCAAAAAACCCTCGAAGTGGCGCCATCGCACTGGCCATCCAGTTCCTGGGTGTGGGCGCCATATCGAGCCACGCTGGTGAAAAATCTCTGCCTTCGACCAAGAACGGGACTTTGCCACCGTTGTTGCAGAACTTCCCCGTGGAATAGTGCTGATAGTCCTGGCGGAAAAAAAACAGCAAAACCTGGTGGTTGAACCAATTGCTCCAAGATATTCCAAGAATATGGGCATGGATCAGCACCTACCCTCTGGTAATTTAACATAACTATGGAAAATCACCATGCTATTAATGGGAAAATCCACTATAAATGGCCATTTTCAATAGCTATGTTAAATTACCAGAGGGTAGAATGTTCCATAAATCTGCTGGGATGAACATCCAGGAAAACAAGCTTGGCTGAGCCGCTGACAATGTTGGCTTCATCCGCAAAGAGTCTGGAGGCATCCCAGCCCATCTCTAGAGGTAGCCCTATGGTACCGCCTGGTCATCAGCTCCATGGCTGGAAAACTCCCCAAATTGTCTGATTCGATCTTCCCAGCATTTCCCAGCTATTGAACTCCATTTATAGTGGATGTTAATGGATGTTATGTTCCCATGATTTTGCATTAAACATTCATTAAATTAGATAGGTTAGATAGATGTTAAACATCATTAAACCATCATTCAATCCCATATATCCCATTGGATGTTAAACATCATTAAAGCCTCCATTTTGTAGATAGATTAGATATAGGCTATATCGGGATTTTCGTGGATTCCAGCTGCTGCGCTGCTGACATTGTCATCTGAGGCGGCTCGGCCTCCAGCCGTACGGCTGTTTCGGTGCGCCATTTTCTTGGACGGATGCAGGTTCCTCGGGCCAAGCGGCCATCATCCCAGTTGGCATGGCATAAGTTTTGACCATGCTAAAGACCCATCACCATCACCAGCTGCTCCAAAACATATAAAAACATATATAAAAAAAAACAAATGGAATAGACATGAAGAGACGTTGATCGACTTTGGCGAAAGATTTTTGGACATCTGTGGGTCCCACCGCTATTCTTGTGGGATTTTTGAATCCAGGTAGCTATATATGGGTGCGTCGGAAAATGCATACCCCCTATCTCCCAAAAATCGTCATTTCATGGGTATTCAATGAATGAAACTGATCCATTATCCATTGGCTTATCCATTGGCTTTTTCCGGCGCTTCCAACGGTTTGCCCTACAGCTAGAAATTTTCAGAGCATGCAGAAGTTGATCATTTTTGTAGCCTATTTTCAGACAGGGAGTGGCTTGCACTTGAACTCTGACAAATCTTGATACAACAGGATTCAAAACCATAATTCGAGTGCCAACTATCTCAAGGTACACCACATTAACTACTGTACGACGACGACATTCATGACGACCGACATATGACGACCATTGACGACCTCACCATGACGCCAAAATGCGCCGGATCCACGGGCAAATGCTTGCCTGAAGCGATGGAACCATGGTTCCCCCCCAAGTTGTGTAGTCTTCAGTTGACCAAACTGGGGGTGGAATCCCCATGACACCACCCTTGCAACCAATGTGCAACCAATGTCATGATTTCGAACTTGAAACCAAGAATTGTGAAAAGCACAATTGACATATTAGTGATTATTAGTGTTTACTATTTGGCCAAGCAGAAATTGGGGCTGGGGAATCCTGAACAAAACATGAAAATCTTACAAGATCTCACAATGGGCAGATCCCCATGACCGTATGACCATTTATGACCTATGAAAATGGATTTAGAAACAACCCATGTTTTGATCATTGCGCCATCAGCACGGTGGCGGCCTCGCCTTGTCTCCAAGCCTCTCTCCAGTGCCCAGAAGTGCGACAAACTCGAAGCAGCAGGGTGACCCAAAGCGGCGACCAAAACATAGCCCCGAGTCCCGAGTCCCGAGTCGGGTCCCTTAAGGGGCCTAAGCCATGACGAAAATCTGTTGGGAAGATCCTGGTGAGCCACTCGAGATAGGGATTTCATCATGTTCATCAACCAGAAATGCGGATTCCATCGTCAACAAGAACTGAATTGACAGAAATTCAACCGCTTTGCCGGAATTAGGCAATAAAATTTCAGTGGTGGATGAGCCACAAATGGGCCACAATAATCAGTCAATTGGAACATCCCAATTGCCCTGGCTTTCCAGGAGCCTGCTACTGCTGCCTTTTGACCCTTTCTTTGCCATGTTTGTTCTTTCTTTATCGTCCATTCTCAGGATCCTTGAGATTTATACAGCTATGCGGGAACGACGACTCAAGATGACCCAACGCTGAAGCTTTGGAAAACGCGCAATGAGAAATTCAACTGTTGGCCCCACCCACCTCTGTGCACCTGCGTGCAAGAATTTTGGCGCAGTGTATCCTGTGGTTCTTTTTTTATGCTACATGATGATGTCAACATCGACTTAATACATCGCCAATGTGAAATCTGACATCTGTGTCATCTGTGGCACCTGGCATCAAAATCATCAAAGCTCAGATTTCTGTGGAGTCTTCTGCTCCGTCAAGATTTCATAATAGTCATTGGAACCGATGTTCAGTGCAGAATGCGTCCGCGGAGTTGGAGGCAATGTTCCCACCGTTGGCTCTAGAAATTCTCCCTTCACTTTGAAGCCCATGGTGCCCTCCGCGCGAAAGTCGAAGAGCCTTTTGCCATGCTGGTCATAGACTTCGAGCTGTGTCGGAGTGATTGCAGTGAAGTGATAGTCCTCAGGTGATGGTGAATTTTGATGCCGAACTGGAGACCAAACTAGCCTCTGGTAGTTGAAGATTAGCTATGGAACATGGCCCCTTTATAGATGATTTACCTGTTGAAAAGGGTGATGTTCCATAGCTGCCATAGCTGGGTTAAATGTACCCAGGGCAATTAGTAGCAAGTAGTAGCAACAGCTCATGCGCATACTGGGACTGTTTTTCCGTGTAGTTGTAATTTGTCTGACGAATGGATGTCAATCTTCTAGTTTGGATCATTAGCTAGCCGCAATAGTAATCACGATGATAGTAGTGATGACAATACTAACAATAACAACAAGAACAATAATGACTGATGACAATAACAACAATGCTGATCATGAGTCATGAAACGTTCATTTGTCGGTGGCTCATGCAGATACGGTTTTTCATGGGTGTGGTCTGAAGGTTCTGGCACACTGCCAACTTTGCCCATATCTATGGGGTACGGTATGGATCACAAGGCCCACACGATTGGTCACAAGACCAGAGCACGGCACGTTGACCCATACCCATGTGAAGCATTGTGAAGCCATGAGACGTCAACCAACAGCTGGATGTTCGCCAGATGAAATTACCAGCAAAATCTCGCTTAAAATCTCGCAAAATCATTGGAGGCAGCTGTGGACTAGTGGCAGTTTGAAATCCAGCTGATTTTTTGTGACCCATCGAGACCCGGAAATGAAAGAAACGCATCCCATGTTTTTTTCGCCAAGTTGCCAGGTCATGGCGATGCAGGGAGGTCATCCCACCTGGCGGCAATGTAAAGTTCCAAACCCGCACCATCTCATCTTCAAAGATCACTCTTGAGCCCACAAAGCCATCAATTTCGCAATCCTGCCCTGGAGCACATGGCTTGGGTTCTCCCAAATCTTCACTGGGAATGGCGGTCCCGGTCCGATCTAGCAGACGAAGAAGGAGGAAGCTCCACGTCGAAAATGCCACTCTCATCCCCGCGCCGATTTTCAGCGAACCCCAAGGGCACCAGCTTGAGCCATGGTGGTTTTCCAAGGGCTAGTGGGGAACATGCAAAAAGGCTACCGATGAGTCGGGTAAGTTTACTTTACCCGACTCAAAAGATGAAAAAAGAGCGCTACGAAAATCGCGAAGTGTCTATAAACCGCTACACATATGATTGGATCTTTCGGATCTTTCGGACTTGGGTAACCTATGGCTGGGCTGGACACTGGAGTTCTTCGAGGCCGCGACAGGAGTTTACGAGACGCGCGAATGTCATCACCTGCGTCGGATCACCAATGTGGATGTGCTACTCGTCTCTCGGGGTGTCTGATAAATCAATGTTTGTATATGAAACTTTGCTATATGAATAGTATGTATAGATATGTATAGCATGTCTACTTATCTACCCAATCTCTTGCTGGTTCCAAATCCAGTTTCTTGTTCATCATGATCCCCGAAAGTCTGTAAATTTCCATCCTTGAAAGCCTTCATCTTCCCAAAACCTGCCCTCCGCAGAGCCCAAGGCTTCAAGGTGTTCCCAGTAAAATATGACTTCCCCAAGGACACATGTTTTTATATAGATGATGTATGATCATGTTTCCCCTTATTATAGAGTCATATCTCATATGCATATGGCTTTGTCTGAGAATAGGGAGGTGCCTCTAAATCATTCTAGATCCACTCATCATGTTCCCTTTCAAATTGCCGTAACTTGGGGACACTCAGACTTGGATATAATTGGTTTGTAAAAAGTCGATCAATAAATTATATATGCACATAATCATATCATAGTTGAACCTCCCATGCAGCAATTAAACCTTTGTACAATACAAATCCCGGTAACATCTCATTTTTTATCACCCCGTTTAATGCTTAAACCTCTTCTAATTCCCATCAATTCCCCGGCTTGGCTTCCCAACTCCCCTCAGACTCTGCAATCTGCCGCTGTAGCTCCTCCAAGCTCACCGTGTCATCGCGAGCAACTTGATACATGAAGAAGCCTCGCACCGCAGGGCTACCCATCCCGTCACTTCACGACACGTCCCATGGGTCAAATGGCCAATGTCGATAATATTTACCATGATCTACTACTAAAAATATGGTGATTCTCCGTAGCTATAGGTTAGATTGCCAAGGGGCTAAATGTTGTGTTATATATATGTATAAATTACTTCACTGTGTTTTTAGCTTCTTGAGCCATAGCTTAAAATGTTAGGGGCTCCAAAATGAGTCAATCCAGTACTTAACCATAGTTATTTGGTGCGTATTATGAGAAACTTGGGGCTTATGAAAAATTTGGCAGCTGATTTTGAGCCAATTTTCATTGAACCGTGGAAAAACCTTGCGAAAAAAAAACTACAGGTTGAAGCTGACTGTAGTGATTCTGTGTCGGATCCATGGGATCCATTTCGAATTTCGCCTGCAAGTTCTTCGCCAAGGACATCGCCATACCTTGGCCGCCAAAAGATCGAATTTCTTTTGGCGCTCTAAGGGACATAGAAAGTCCTGAAAAAAAAAACTCCCTTGACGCCATGGTTTTTCGATGGCCCATAGAAATAGATGCTTTACCATGGTTTACCATGGTTTACCTATTAAAAATGGGTGGATCTTTCCATGGAAAAAAACGTCAGAAAGTCCGTTTGAATTTTTGAATCCGTCCATCCATCTATCCATCCTGCCCCTGACTCGATCGCTGCGTGCCGCTGGGATACTTCAGAGCCAAACCTGCAGCGCGCCCTGAGGCTCGGTACGCTCCCTCAACCTCGCTAAGGCCGGCCTCAGCCACGAAAAGCACCAGAAAAGCACCAGATTCCTGGTGTTTCATGTTTCTTCACAACCAAATTCATCCAAATTCTACCAATCATCTTGGAGCCCCTTTCAGACTTTGTGCCCTACCAGAGTGTCCTTGGGTGAAGTCTCGGCCACCACATCAGGGACGGGCGCCTAAGACGCATGGCTTTTTTGGGGCTTTTCTTAAGAGAAAATCCAGAGGAAACCGGGTTTTTGTTGCCGCCAATTGGATGGAATAGGAGCCATGTTACGATGTTGTTTTTTTACTGCACCCTGGTTGGTAGAATTGATTTTGTGTAAACATGTTTGAAAGTGTGCACACACAGAAATATATATATATATATATATATATGTGTATGTATGTATATGTATGTATACATACATGCATGCATGCATATATATAAATACATACATACATATATGTACATACAAATATGTACATACAAATATGTACATACATATATATATATATGCATATATATATATGTATATATATATGTATAAATATATGTATATATACTATACATATATATATATACATATGTATCTATATGTGTATATATATACATATGTATTTATGTATATATATGTATATATATATATATATATGCATATATATATATATGTAAATGTATGCACACATATAAATAGAAACATATATATATACACTTATGTATATATATATATATAATGTGCAAATATATACGTGTATATATATATGTGTGTGTATGTATACAAATATATATATATGTATATACACATATTATATGCGTGTATACGTGTGTAGTATATATATATGTGCGTGAAATCACTTGCCAAACAATATTGCATATTGCTAATATGTGTGTGTGTCGGAGGTTGGGGTATACTAACCCCATTTATGGCCATGTTATTTAAGTGCCATGCTGATTAACTAACAAGTTACTAGTAGGATGGAATGGGTAGCAACGACCACCGAATCCATTGGGTATCCTCCCCCCAACTATTCCCCAATTATCCCATTAGAATCGTCAACTCTGAGAAAAAAACTGACTGCGAACCGCCCCAAGGGATATTATTACATATTATTACCCCTTTTTCTGTCGATACATCATTATCCATAACTATCAACTATTTAGTTAGAATATGTTAGAATATAAGGTTATAAGATGTTATAAGTATTTGATTATATAACTAGCATATTTAACCATGGTTTGATTACCTAACATAGTTTTCATGTCATTGTCTAAAAGCAAAATCGGCTGCGACCCGAAATCCCACACCGAGCTGGGGTCGCGACCAACGCACCCGTGGGCAATCGCCTCCAGAGCGTCTTCCTGGCGAAGTCACAACGGAGGACCCGACCAGCTGAGCTCAGCCCTGCGACCAGCTGGGATGCCGGGCAAATCGCTACAAAGGCGGCAGCCAATCATGCAGAAGAAATCGCGACCTCGGTGTAGATGGCGACCTGCGACCTTGAGTTATACCAATCGTTTTGATCAACATGAATTTTGTGATGATTGAATCTATTGATCATGGTTATTGATCAATATTATATCAATATTATATCAATATGTCATGAAATTTCTCAGTTGCAAATCCGACTTTCCCTGCGCAAAAACAATACGATCCAGTTCAGTTTCTCAGAGGGTGGCGAGGGCCACCATAGTCTTCTGCAACCTGGCACAGCTGAGATTCTGTTCCCATAGTAGCGCCCCCCACACTGTTGAAACTCAGATCGGATGATCGGGCCATCTGTTTTCTATGAATGGCTACAGCTGAGAATCCCAGGTTGGTGCAAAATAAGAAACATTAAGAAACAGCATAACTGTGAAGCAAATCCAAGCAAATCCTCTTGAAAGACCGTGTTGCTGTGCGATGAAGTGACACCACTTCAAGCTCCACACGCAACGCTTTCGACGCTTTTCTCACTCCAATGGCCGAGGACCGGTCCGCAGAGGCAGCAGCAAATATGCTGAAAATGTCGATCCTGAGGCAACTGGGCAACTGGGCGAGGGGAAAACCGAGCCAGTTGCCTCTGCTGTGAGCATGGTCCAAGTGGTAACGTTTATGGTCAGTGCCGGAATTATAGAACGGAAGTTGAGGAGTACGAAGGTACGGTTATTTACCGTACCCTGTTGTTCTATAATTCTGTTTTCCTCGGAAGGTATGAAAAAAAAATGTATCTGATCTTCCTCCTAATTTT
>Ga0126342_10022665_pt1 | contig 10342 bp, 11 predicted proteins | sample Cyp1metagenome_FD_92528 | JGI IMG/M metagenome (GOLD analysis project Ga0126342, IMG submission 92528) | Coral microbial communities from Lord Howe Island, Old Settlement Bay, Australia - Cyphastrea 1 metagenome | ecosystem: Host-associated > Invertebrates > Cnidaria > Coral ... | reverse complement strand
GATACTCCTCTTTTCGACTGCGTATAACACATCTTTAATATATTGTTTTGTAATATGGTGTCTCCATACTAACAAGAGAAGACCCTGCTCCTCTACGCTCTCGGGCCATCCGTCGTCTAGTTTCCTTGTTGCTTGGTTTGTTGATTTGCGTGGGTAGATACGCATTTCTGACCGGGGGAAGTGCATTTTTACCCGACGCTTGGCCTTTGTGTTTTCTTTGATTTATCGTGCCACAGTGTCGGGTACAGGTTTTTCGTGAGATTTTTCGATCTCTTTTTGCTCTCATTTTAGTCTCACATAAAGGACCGAGCCTTTGAGCAGAATCGGCCACACCCGAGGAAAAAAAACCCTCGCCACTGGCCTCATCTGACTGTGGCGTCAGGGCCCTTCGCACACTTTGAATGTAAACCTACTGGACAGTCTGATATGATCCAGCACTGCCCTGTTGGAAGAGAGACGTTTGCTGGCCCAGTTCGCAGGGAACCAGGCAATGAGGGCCGAGATGCGGCTGGCCACGGTGACTCCAGAAACAACCCGCGAATGCGGTTGTCGGGCTGACAACTGCTTTAACTGGCCCTAGGGGCTCTGTTTTTGTTGGGGCCCGATAGCTCCCGTGCCGCACCCAGAGCTTAGATAGAATCGGGTTTGGCATGGGGCAGATATTGAGTGTGAGGAGTGATGCTGTATGAGTAACTGATGTATTGAGCTCGGTGATGCTCCGGGCAACCCCATCGAGGGTGCGTTGGATGTCAGCTTCCCCTTTCCTACAGCTCGGGGAGAGCGCCGAAGCTCGTCGGGGAGAAGAAAAAATCTGGACAGAGCTGCAACCGCTATCAAGCTTCTCCGCGGCTCCAGCAAGTTCTTCTTCTGTAGGGTCCTTCAGGTCATCAGGGACAGGTGGACACCAAGGTTCGCCATCGTCAGGAAGCCAAGTGTTGCGTGTCGTGGCACACAGGATAAAAAGTATTCAGCCAAGTCTGGTCAATCAGGAAGATGACCACGACACCTTAAGCCACAGGGACCTGAATTAATGCACACGGCGCGTCGGCACGACGAACCGTGGTCGCAGGCTTTGCTGCCGCACTGAGAGATAGAGACACACCACAGAGCCAGGCACTGGACAACTACGTAAGCAGGCCCGGGCCTCCAGGATCACCGTCACGGAAGCTCCCCAACCAGCCAGCACCCCGCCCCAAAGCTAAAACCCACTTAGCAAGCGGTACCTGAATAGCCAAATCAGACCTAGGGAAATGAGGCCTTAGCCACGTCCAGAAAGAAAGAAAGTGAGACACATACTTGCAAAAGCGGCGGCACGTCTGTGGCACAGCACCAACCCGACCAATCCCCGGACAGGAAGGCACCCTGCAAAGGTGACAATCTTAGCAGTTGCTGGGTTCGTGCCGCCAAATCCTCAGTACTCAGCCTTAGGAGAGGCAGAGCAGCCCAATGGAGCCACCTCCAATACACAAATATGGCACTAATGAATTCGAAAAAGGTGCAACAGACAGGAGAGGGCAATCAGCAGTGTTGGCGGAGGAGCCGTGGTGTGGGTGGTGAGGTCAGACATGGAATTCTGACCATCTCTGTGAGATCGATGGGCGCCTCTCCAACGTGCTCGACAGGGTGTAGAGAGACGCATCCCCACACAGGGCTAAAGCCTTCAGTGCCATGCTTCGCAACAGTGGCAGCAACCAACCGAAACACACAACGGATGCACACCTACTTGGGGGGTGAAGAACAGCTGGGCACCGACAACAAACAGACGGCTGCTTCACCTTGCTGCCGCACAAGGCTGCACTGGCTTTGGACCCGCGCTCGATCACTTTGTTGCAGCGACCTGACACAGACGATGAGATCGGATTTCAGCTCAACTGTGTGCTGCAAGTCCAGCACCAGAACCGAGTTCATAGTTTGTGTAAATGCATCCGTATCCGAGCGTGGCGTCTTCAGTCGAAATCCCAAAGGCGACTGATGCTTTTTTAGGCTATCCAAAAATGTTTTCGACACTGCTGTTCTGCAAAAAGTGGGAGCGATTCTATTTAGCACGTGAATGTCGCATGGATGTTTGTAAAGCTGCCCAACAAGTCTTTGACGCCTTCATTCATCAGTCGTGGCAGCTATGCTCGGTAGAAGTATCCGGGGTTTGGGGAGCCGAAGCAAGCAGCCCTTGTCTTTGGGAGAAGCATGCAGCCATCGCACCTTCTGGCTGAGATCGGAATTCACATGGGCACTCTTGCTGGTTCACAAGGAATGGGTGAGCGGTCTGGGGTCCGCCTCAGCAGGCAATGTCAACCTATCCGTGCCAACCTGATTCCAACCACGAAGGCCAATTTGATGCAAGTGGCACGAATTGCCCGCTTCTGCCGGCTGTCTACGCCCAATGGCGTCAAAGGCTTTCTTCCAGAAAGGAAAGGTACAATGTGGATTTTGTTCAGTTGTCACGTGCGCGGAGACGAGAAGGTGCAGGTCCAGAGCATCAGCGTCCAGTGGAGCCGGCTGGTGGTGATGACAATATGTCAGTCCATTCTGATTCATCGGATGACTCATCCGTTGGCTTCCCGAACGAAGCTGGCGGCGAAGAACATTTTTTTTCTGGAAAGTAAAATGCGATCACATGTCATATCACATGTATATGGAAGGTATATTGGCCAATGCGTTTATTTCTTACCCCAACATGCATCGGTAAAAACAACAAGGTCCTATTGTTTCTTCTAATTTGCTTCATGATGCACCATATATGATATGAGACCACTTTCATACCAGCAACACTGCTCATATATCCTATATGAAAGCATGGATGCATTTTTGCCAAACCCAAAAATGCATTGATAATGGCAATATGGTGTGAAGCAGCTTTCCCACATACTGCGTTTTGGACCGCGTTTCGGCGCGCTGTGTTTGCAATTGGCGATCGTTTGAATGTATGTTTGAACTGAGTGCAAAGTGTTTTGGACAACGTCAACTTTCGAAAGAAACGTGCCAGTTTCAGTGCGGGAATTGACCGGTGTACAAAAACCTCAACTACTCAAACACACCATTTGAGCAACCCTGCTGCTGTCCTACAGCTTAACCATGTTCAACTTGGACCGAGTCCTCCAACCCCCTGCTGTAGCTCACTCCAAAGAAACGATCCTTGAGCCCCTGAAGTTTTTCCAGGAAAATGCGTTGGATGCAGTGCTGCGCCAATTCACTGCACTGCCAAATCGACATTTTTCATCATTTTTCACCTAGACATTATACAGATGTGCAATTTCATAGCGCAAAATGTTCACATTTGTCCAAACATGTGGATCGCGTGTGCACGTCATTTCGTAAGCCACCTAGCAGAAGGGCTATGTTTTTCAGACCCGCTCCAAGTTGCTATCCCCGAATCCAATGCCTTGGTCTGGACCTGTCTAGGTTTGGGCCAGAAATGAATTTGATGCCGCCTTCGGATTTTCAGGGCATGCGGTTTGGGGCGGTTTGGGGGGGAAAATCTTCGTTTTCAGGGATGTTTCAAAGAAACTTCAGAAATCGCAGGAAAATATGTTGAACAAGGCGAAATCCGCCCTCGTGAATCCAATACGGATTTCGTTGGAAGTTTAATGGAGATTTGATCGAGTCTTCTTGGTGGTGTCTTGATGCCAACGCCAAGAAAAGTCAATCAAACCCTCATGAGACTTTTGGTCATAACAAAATAGTACTTAGACTTCATTTTCTTGATGTTTGATGGACTTATTTTATTTTTGTGGCAGCTTGAGCCAAAAGGTTACGAACATTTTCCCAACACCAGCCTGACGTTTTAGTTTTTTTTTTTACAACGGTGTTCAGCGACTCGACGCTATACGCTGGCTTGTTTCGTCTTCATATTCCCAAGGTTGTCAGGGTAGAGTACTGAAATTTTGCAAACTGTACGCTAAGCCGGCACCGTTTTACCGCGCGCGTTGGCAAAAACCTTGGAAGACACTGCAGAACTGTACGCTCACTGTGGCCACGACATGCCACGACATTTGGACGAGGTTCCTCATAATCCCCAACAAAATTTCCAGCATGAAACAACGATGTCCGTTTCCTACCAGTTCGTTGGTTAATAGGTCGTTTTTCCATGTTTTTCCTATACAACCAATTTGTAGATACATCATAATCACAAACGTGACAACCGCCAAGAAAAATTATGTTTAATGGGGTTTGATGGACTTATCTTGGCGTTTATGGTGCCAAACACCGCCAAGAAACTCCATCAAACCTCCAGGCAAGAATCGGTGGGTCGTTTCTTTGATGGAGGTGATGAAGTTTTCTTGGTGTTCTTGGTGCTAAAGAATGCCAAAAAGATACATCACACCGCCATCAAACCTCCATGAAACTTGCATCCACCCTTTCATTTCCCGCTGAAAAGCCACCAGAAGAATCATCAAACCTCCATCACACCCCAATCAAACTTGCATAGAACGTGTTGTTACTTCATCAAAACTTCACTCTCATTTCCTTCCCGTCAAAATCACGCAGGATTGATTGCGGAACGATTCCGAAATCGCGATAATTTGCAAAATAGTGTTGGACTGGCAGCACTTTGTCCTTCTCAAGACTTCGTTGCCCCAGATATCATGATATTTTTTTTCCTTACCATGAACACATCCGAAACAATGTGGTGGTTAAATTTGGCGATTTCAGTTTTCGCCGAAAAAGTACCGAACAGTATTTTTTTTTGTATACACCTGAGTAGCGCAGGATTCACGCAGGTTGCATGGAAATTTGATGGTATTTCAGCACACAATTCAAACTCATTTTTTTCTGTAATCATTGCCGATCCTAAAGCTGAAACCACCAAGTCAAACCATGACAATTTTTTTCTTCGTTTTATCCTTGAGTATCAATTTTATTCAATTTTATACGTCGACTTCGACCAGGAAAAAAAACGCAAATGTTGTTGAAATAACCTGTGAAAGATGCATCACCATTTTTTTGATGTAGGTTTGATGGAAGTGTCTGGGCATTTTTGATGTCGAAAAAACAAGGCAATGCCATCAAACCTTTATCAAACCTCCATCAGACTTACAGGGCGTGGTCAGCTCGAATGGTGATTGCGGCTTGTTCGCGGGAACAACGTCGTTTCGTTCAGTTGGTGGTTTGTTTCGTCGTTGCAAAAGATACAGCGATAGATTATTATTTGTGTATATTCGTTTTTACGACTGCACATCCGGAGCAAACCTGTTTAGAGCGGCAAATGACACAACACATTGCTAAAATGAACAAGTTCCCTGCCACGACGGCGAAAATATAAAGTCAATCATTGTCTGGTGACCATCTCCGATTTCTTTGCTGACACGTCCAACTTCTGAAATTTTTTTCATGACATCAGACTGTGAGCATAGGAAATTTTGGCCGGCCCATCCGGGTATCAGGAGTCCAGGCAACAACACAATGTAGCCAGTGTTTTTCCAGTAGCGATAGCCAGGCCGGTAGCTACGTACGAAACGTACGAACCCAGCGTTGCCAGAAACAAAGATCTGACCACAAGAGAATTCCAAGTTGATTGTTTTTTTTTTTTGGCCAACCATATAAAGCATTGTAAAACCATATGCTATTGGCTATGGCAGCTATGGCAGAACCAAATTCAAACCGACCACTGTTCCAACCAGGGCACGCAACAAATTGCAGAATTGCACGCCTCATTTTGCCAGTTCGGCCTGAAACTGCTCGGTGACCAGCAGCAAGACTAGCAAAATGGTGTCGCAACAACGTGGACGTACCGAGATGTTGCGAATAACCTTCCATATGTGTAGAGATATTTAGTCCTAATTTTTTCGATGGTAACAATTTTCAACTTTTGACTTGGAGCGATCCATATTTTATAAAGGATTTGGAGTGCAGGGTCGGGGGGATGCGCGTTCTATAAACGGCGCATTCTGCACAGATGTGATGTAGAAGAGGTGTGAAATAGATTTTGTAAAAACTCATTTTGCCAAAAGTCAGAAAGTGGTTAGGGACACGAAGTTGGTTTGGTTGATGAATACACATTATGCAAAAGACATTCTTCAAGTACAATTTGACGGCAGTGCTACACTTACAGACATATCACGCGCATCAAACAATTCATCTTCAGTTTCGACGCGATATATTTCCCAGGACGAATGGAAACAACCTATACAACTGCGCCAACACCACTAATTAGGTATAAATCGATGCAACATATTTATTTTGGAGGGCGGGCAGGGTGGTGCGGTAGGGAACAGAACCTGTACGCAGCATACTGACCATACATGACCATACCGTACTCACATCCGTACCAAACCACTGCACCGTTTGCTTGCACCTTATGACTGCGTCCTTTTTTAAAACTATGCTGGCCAGAGACCCCAAACTGTGTGTGTGTGCGCGTGTGTGTGGAACATCTTAACTGATGTAAAATGTCTTTTGGTATGTTTATTCAATCATGCAGGGGAGTGGAGCAGGCCTGCAGAGCTCCACTTAACAAAGTTCCCTGCAGTGTCCTGAGGATATCACTGCTGACATCCAGTGACGTACCTGCACAGTTGCGATCACTTGTTGTTCAGGGCCTGTTTTCGATTACATTTATTTATCTGCAATCAGCCCGTGTGTATGGCGAACCGGACAGATGTTTATTTGCACGTTTGCCGCAATCCGGTTTGGGATATTCATTTGCTCCGTTTCGGACTTGACGATGCTTGATGCCTTCCTGGCATTTATCTATTCAGTATATGGGGACTTTTTGGTAATGTTTCTGGTCGGGGTCTTGATTTTCGGAATTACATCCTTTTGGTTACATACTACCTCCTGGAGATCTACTTTGCTTCAACAATCTTGTTTAATTGCACGTTTTGGGATTCAGTTCCCAACGGATCACTACAATATACTACAATGATCCAGTTGTTGTCTAGTGTGATTTCCCTGGTGATTCCGACATGGTGCCATGGACCCAATTGAGGGAACCTTGCTTAACGTGAATGTCGATCGATTGACCTCCAAATTTACACGCTTTAATTGAATAATTCGTCTATGTAAAGTGTAACAGTCAGCCTTGCCGTTCCTCATCCTTTTCTGCGATGTCCCGCTGCTCCTGTCGTCTATGTGAGCCTTCGGAACTTTCACTTTTGCTCACGCTTCGCCGTTATGAACAGCCACAACTATTTTTTTTTCCATCAGATTCTCGCACTGCAACATGACATTGGTTATTGGAGTAAACAGACATGTGTTTTTCCTGCAGGTATAGTATTTTTTGGTCTTTCGTGAGGGTGAACATTTTGTGCATCTAATTCATTTGGCTGTTTAATGCCTACTCGTGGGTTGGCCGGCTACCGTCCCTTCAAAGGAACAACGCACGACATCATAGGTAGGAATTGAATCCCAACTGATGTTGAACATTTTTTGGTCCATTCATTATTCACTACCGTTGCTCTCGATCAACCATGTGGTCTTGGACTGCTTCCCCGGCGTCGTGGCCGGCACCTCCAACGTCGAGCGTTACGGCTCGTTAGTGACATCCTCACCGTGGACCACGCAACATGTTCTTCCACAACGCAGCTCACCATTCCCTAGCCAACCACAACAATCAGCGACAATGCCATCAACGCCAGCTGCCACATTTTTTCACGGCCCACCGGAGCACCTCTTTGGACAACCTACTGACCTTCACCTACATTGGACCAATCGACAGCCTGCACCAACTTTGGCACCTCACCCACCTGTTCATCCGGAACCTGTGCCAATCCTTCCGCATCAGTTGACGCCACCTCGTACTTGATGTTTGGTTCAAAATGCGGGATTTTGGAAAATTGTATTGATGATAGTGTAGCATGATGTATAATGATTTAATGGTTTTGGCGCACATTTTATGCCGAATTTTGACAGTTTTTCGTCGGAAATGCTTCGATGAAGACCTATGTGGGAGCAGGGTCGGGGCAAAGAAGAAAAACATGTTTTTGTGGTGCCTTAGTTTTTTTTTGGTTGAATTTTATGTTGACATGTTGGGATCTAGATTTTGCCCGTTGGACAGCCTTTATCTTGAACATATCTAGGAATATTCCTTATGCAAGGCGCCCCTTTTCCGCCTTGGTTCGCATATGTCTTGGTTACTAAGGATTCAGCGAGTTTTTTGGCGGAAAACCTTGGCTATCCCCGTCGGAAGCCCCTGGCGAAAACCCATAGGCCGAAGCCTCATGATTTGCGCCCAATGACATAGGCGAAGAACCTATCCAGCTTCATATCAACACTAGTGCCGCCCTAGTTTTTTTTTTAAAAGTATATTTCTATGTTATATCCTGGGTTTTAGGGTTTAAGCTCAGGAACGTGGTGATTATAAAAAACAATGGTATTGTGGTGACCCAGGTGCTTCTCCTTGAGAGGACAACTAGTCCAACATCTTGTGCCCAGGTTTTCGATCGCAGATGAAGCAAAGGTAGAAAACACAAATATTTGAAAAACTTGCAAAAGAGGTCGCAAAAATTAAAGAACAGGGGGCTGTAGCCCAAAACTTTAGCCAGATTTGGTTCAAATTGAGCCGCAGAAAGGTTAGGCCTCTGCCATATGCTGTTGTTTGGTTAGTAATAAACTTTGCAGCCTATGGATTTCATACCAGGTGGCAATTTGTGACAACTTTGTTGCAATAGGTTGGGCACATGTAGCTTCAGCCGCTGAAACTGGTTCAGGGCCGCGTTTGGCATTACGCTCACAGTGTTCACAACCAAAGGAACATACAAAACACATAGGTTACCATATGTTAGGGCGCTCTGTTGGCCGAAGTTGAGAAAGAACGAACGGGGACGGTGAGAGAACAAACTGGGTTCTCCCATGCCCTTGGCCCGTACCCAATGCTTGAAACCTGTACGCAAAAAATGTATTAAAATGTCATTTTGCGAGATGGGATTGTAGAACTTAGTGGCTTTGTATGATTACTTGGTATGATACGCATGGCTAGAGAATGCGCCGTGTAATGCCTGAAGTATGGCGAATTGTTCCGGCAAAGATCAAATATGGGAGCTGAAATCTTAGAGTCTGAGGTTTTGATGGTGTATCTTGGGATGTACGTCGGTTCATCATGGGTTTGCCAAAACTGCGCGATGTGACATTGAGAGGTGTTTAGGCAAAGTTCCAAACAGGGATACGTGAGATGAAACCTTAGGGTCTGAGGTTTTGATGGTGTATTTTGGGACGTTCGTTCAGGATGGGTTTGCAGAAATGCCGAGTGTAACATGGAAAACAGTTTTTTTTTGGCCGGCAAAATTCAATACAGGGATATGTGCGCTACAACGCAAATCCGACAAATTTCAAAAACAAATGCTTGCCAACATGTCCAAAAATGAGAACATTCTTCAAGCAGTTGCACGTGTGGGCCCGTAAGAAATCAACGGATTTCATTTTGATATCATTGATGCTGATGTGTTTTCGCGATGTTTGGTTCAAAATGTAGGATTTTGGAAAATTGTAATGATGATAGCGTAGCATGATGTATAATGATGTTTAATCGTTTTGGCGCACATCTTATCCCGAACTTTGCCAGTTTTTTGTCGGAAATGCTTGGATGAAAACCTGTGTGGGAGTAGGGTCGGGGCAAAGAAGAAAAAGGTGCTTTTGTAGTGCCTTAGGTTTTTGTTTTTTGTTGAGTTTTATGTTGACATGTTGGGATCTAGGTTTTACCCGCTGGACCGCCTTTATCTTGAACATAATCCAAAAATATTGCTTATGCAAGGCGCCCCCTTTTCCGCCTTGGTTGCATATATCTGGGTTACTGGAAAACCTTGGCTATCCCCGTCGGGAGCCCCTGGCGAAAACCCATAGGCCGAAGCCTCATGATTTGCGCTCAATGACATAGGCGAAGAACCTATCCAGCTTCATATCCATATATCAATGGTATCTAGTGCCCTATGTTTTTTTCTTTTGGGTATATTTCTGTTTTACTTCCTGGGTTTTAGGGTTTATAGCGACGGACATGCACTTAGAACATACTTTGGAAAAACAAATCCGAAAATCTTTACAGCGGGGATGTTCTAAGTATGGATTTCAAAAAAAGTAGTTAGAACATACCCAAAACCTATACTTAGAACATTTCCAAACTATACTTAGAACATCCCAGTGGGGAACCAATGGGAACCATACATATATGTATAAATGAGGCATCTCCAAAACATTCAAAATTAATCAAGATTATATATAATTCATTTTAGTTCATTTTAGTATTGAAACGTATGCTTTTTGACTACCCCGTGTAGGAAACCCACAAATTACTAGAGACCTTCCCGTTGCAGCAAAGACTGCTTGGGATATTGTTCCCGAAGAAAAGGTATATAATGCTGCAGCAGTGAGGGGAGAAAGTGTTCTAAGTATGGTGTTCACCAAGGTATTTGTG
>Ga0126342_10022664_pt1 | contig 10342 bp, 10 predicted proteins | sample Cyp1metagenome_FD_92528 | JGI IMG/M metagenome (GOLD analysis project Ga0126342, IMG submission 92528) | Coral microbial communities from Lord Howe Island, Old Settlement Bay, Australia - Cyphastrea 1 metagenome | ecosystem: Host-associated > Invertebrates > Cnidaria > Coral ... | reverse complement strand
TGTGTAAAAGCGTCTGTGTGTAAAAGGGTCTGTGTGTAAAAGCGTCTGTGTGTAAAAGCGTCTGTGTGTAAAAGCGCCTGCGTGTAAAAAGCGTCTGTGTGTAAAAGCGTCTGTGTGTAAAAGTGTCTGTGTGTAAAAGAGCCTGTGTGTAAAAAGCGTTTCTCCTTACTAACAACAGAAGACTCTGCTCCTCTACGCTCTCGGGCCATCCGTCGTCTAGTTTTTTGTGTGTAAAAGATGTTCCGGGTAAAATTTTTGCGTCTACACGTTTTGGTGTGTATTTTTTTTTGCGCAATCTGTTCGGACAATTTTTCTGTGTCAATGTTTTTTGGTGTAATTTTTTTTGTGTAAAAATTGTTCTCTGCAAAGGTTTTTCTGTGTAAAAGGTTCTGTGTGTAAACGCGTTTGTGTGCCTTTATTTATGCGTGCAAAAACATCTTTGTGCAAAGCATCGGTGTGTATTTTTTTTGTGTGTAACAACGTTTTTGCGTAAAAACCTCTGTGTGCGAACGTCTGCGTGTACAAGTTTATCTGTGCACAAACCTCGCTGTGTAAGAGTATCTGCGCATAATTGTTGTGCTATGTACAGGTTTCTGTGCGTAACGTCGTCTGCTTGTAGAAGCGTATCGGTGCAAAATGCGTCACCACAGCCAAATCGCAAAAAACTATGAAACAAAAGAATCCAACTTCAAATGTGTGCTGTCGTTACGTTGTTGATGATGGTGGTGATGCGCGCAGGGCCCCACAAGGCGTCATTTTGGTTGTGTTACAGTAAGCCAATTCTAAAAAACCCTTGGGACCAAAATCTCGCAAAAAAAACATGTTTTTGGCGCCTCACAGGCCAAAACCCACGGCCATGTTAATGTTAATGTTATTGTTGTTGCTGTTGCTGTTGCTGTTGCTGCTGTTGCTGTTGCTGTTGTTGCTGTTGCTGTTGCTGTTGCTGTTGTTGTTGTTGTTGTCGCTGTCGTTGTCGTTGTCGTTGTTGTTGTTGTTGCTGTTGTTTGTTGTTTGTTGTTTGTTGTTTGTTGTTTGTTGTGTGGTTGTTTGATGTTTGTTGTTTGTTGTTTGTTGTTTGTTGTGTGGTTGTTTGATGTTTGTTGGTGGTTGTTTGTTGTTTGTTGTTTGTTGTTTGTTGGTTGCTGGTTGCTGGTTGCTGATTGTTGGTTGTTGGTTGTTTCTTTCTTTCTTTCTTTTTTTCTTTCTTTCTTGGTTGCTTGGTTGGTTGCTTGGTTGGTTGGTTGGTTGGTTGGTTGGTTGTTGCTGTTGCTGCCGCTGTTGCTGGTGCTGCTGGTGCTGGTGCTGCTGGTGCTGGTGCTTGCAATGAGGTCTCAAGGGTATGGAGAATTGCAGCAAAACAAGAAACTTATCGGATGAAACAAAGTTAGAGGCAAGTCTGGAGGATCCAGCAGCATCTCAATGCAGCACGGCGTTCTTCCCGCCTGTCCACCTCAAACTGACTTGAATGGCAGTTGCACCTCTGCAAGAGCTGCATGTAAAAGTTGACTCCATGCAGTCTCTTCACCACTTCTCGGTTCTGCTTCACTGTCAAAGAGCTGAGGCTCCCAACCTTCGACACAGTTGATTGGCTCTAAACTCAGCCATACTGCACGTGGAAAACAAGGTGTAAAAACCCACTCAATCACAAGACGGGCCGCAACGCCGAGAGAAAGTCGACCTTGTCCCATCAGACCTTGTCCCACCTGACCTTGTCCGAACAGACCTTGTCCATGCAAGCCTTGACCTGGCAATCCCTGACATGCATTGCAACTTCCACATCCATGACCTTAACCTCCAAGATGACCCTGACCATAGTTTCGAGGGTCCATTGAACCACCTCTCATCGGTCCATAAGATCCAAAAACGTTCTGTGCGGGAGGAGAATGTGAGTACCACTAACAACTGAGCTTCCGGCAGCAACTAGGTTCTGAGCTGGTGTCTGCATTGCTGTTCCCATTCCTACTGCTGCTTGTTGCGCATTCGCTTGCATCGCAGTACCTGGGTGAATTACCTGCAGCACCTGTGTTTCGTTCTGCTCCTGGTTCTCCTCCACCTTCCATCCTATTCATGATGGGCGATCCTGAGCCTAATTCATTCCTAGCGCACTAGTCTGGTTCTTGGTCCTTGTCCCTGGCTACGTCCTGGCAACATCGCATCTAGTTACACACGCGTGGAGCACAACCGCTCCGCTACCATGCGAAATTCCAAACAGACCTAATTACAACTGCTGGTCGCTCGCACACGTAACCCTGGGGTCGGCCTCCGCCACGTTCATGCAGAAACGTAGCACATGTTCACCGTATCAACGGGAGTTTACACTTCCATAGTGAAAGAGATCGTCCACGATCTGAGACACCAGTTGAGCGCAACACTCGAACACGTACCGAATCTCGGTCAAGTTGGAACAGCAGAACTCGACCAGCCGGTTCCTGAACCGCCAGCGCCTTGATCCCGCATGTCGGATTCGCAATAGCTTGACCAAGGTCATCAAGAAACACCTCAAGCTCAACATCATACCGAAATCCCGGTTATTCATGTCATCCACCATAGAACCAATCCACAAACACATAATGTGGAATTCGGTCCTGGATAGCTGTCCTGTGCCAACGGTCGGTTCAGAAATATAATGGTGAATGGTTCGATTTTCTTCCGCAGACGCCAGACCAATCAATCTTTTTCCCTAGCCAGTCAGCATCGGCCCCCATGCAAAAGAACCGCTTGTTTGCTTATCTTGAGAGTGAGTTGTGGCCAACATGCAAGCCAGACAAATTCGTTTATTTTCATGATTGTTGATTTGTGTAAACAAGAGGTTTACCATTTGTACAGTCTTGAAGTGCTTGGTCACTTATTTTCCATTTGCGTTGGAAATTTTAACTTCAACATGTTTTTGTTGCGAATGGTCAGTTATGTACCTTTGGTGAGTTCCGGATTCTACTTCGTGTAGCTGTGGGGCTGAGAAATTTTCAGTTACCCACCCTCTGCCACCCCTTTTTTCTTTCGTTCTTTTTATAGAACCTTTTCGCCACTTAGCTGGGGGTGCGGGGGCCGGATCTCCAGCAGAACAAATTTCTTTCTGGCTTGTGGATTTTGACATCCAATTTCAGACAACGCGTTTCATTTGATTTGGACTTTTACGTCCTGGATCTTGGCGTGGCACTCATCCATCGCAGCAAAAAGGAAGCAACTCTTGTCCGAGTGTATTGCCGTTGAGATTTGATTTTCACGATTGCATTTTTTCCGGACGACGTTTTATTTCACGTTTCGGCGTTTGCGATGTTTGGGTTCCTCGTTTGTGTTTTCTGTTGTTCCGGCAAGGTTTGATGAAAAGGGCAAATGTAGATGGTGTAAAATCAATATGTGGGTGATGCGCAGGATGTAAGGGATGTGGATGATGTATGTTATGTAGATGAAATCTGTAGAAAAAATGATTTTGGAACATTTTTTTTGAAAAAACATTTGCAGGAACTTTTGGAAAAAACCGTGTTTCCACCCATATTTTTATCGGTGGGCAATTTTGGACTTGGACGCTAGGTTGTGCATTGGAAAAAAAAGGGTTGCATTGTTTGCATTTTTAAATCATCCATCTAAATAGATTCGTGTCAGATTTTCCGTTGTCATAGACTTTGTTGCAGCACCACATACTTACATTCAAATTTGTCATGAAGAGGTTTTGTGCAACATTCAGCATCAGGCGATTGATTGTACGAACCCAGAGGCCCAAAATGTATTTCCATTGCAAATAGTAGTGTTAATTTAATTTGTCGTTGCATAAACATCACAATTCAGTTGTTGAAACCAATCTTGACATACACACGCAACCATTTTAGCAAATTGTCAATAGCAATCACGGAACAAATAGGAAACCGCTTGCCGTATCTTGCGGCAAAGTACAGCGGGGTTTCAGTCATTATTGTATGGAAACACCAATATAGAAACATATGCAAATACCTAACAAATTGACGCATAGTAGAAATGTGCAAACAATTTTTGAGATAACATGTGAAAATGAAGATGAATTTCAGTTGTATGTTTTGAAAACTAAAATCCATAAGGACCGTGTTTTCCAAATTCAGGTAAAATTGAACATGAACTCTTCAATGGCACAAACATTGAAGGGAATTGGTTTCGATTTTTTTTGACAATTCAGGGGCGAACATCGTTGTTGAATTTGTAACGGAACAAAAGGCTGACAGTGACACATCGAACGAGGTGAAAAGTGGCTGGCGAAAAAACGTTCTATTGGTTACACAAACCCGTTTGTGCAGCTTCGTGCTCAATGAGTCATTGCAACATCAATGATGATCAACATGGGTAACAGTTTGAATCAACCATTTCCAACCTTGCCATGTTGCAGTGTCGAAAGAATCCTGCAAAGTGTAATCAACTGATTTTTTTTCTGTAAAACACGCCAACAACACATTTGGTTGTTTGGCGTGTTTCGTTTCAATTCACATATTCAGATTCCGTGTGCAGACTTGAGTTCATAAACCAGCGCCTTGATGCCGCTTGCAAACTTCAATGCCAGGAACTTGGTTTCAATGCTTCGTTTTTGCTAGCGACTGCCAACATTTGCTGTACACTAAGGCATGCACTTGGCATGGAGTCAGCTCTGCAGAACCCGGTATTGCCAAACATGGTGACCCCACATTTGTCCGAATCAGTTTGGTGTATTGTTGACAGAATCAAAAAATTGTTAGCAAATCAATAAATTGTCAGGGACAATTTACTGCATGCGCAAAACTATGTAGACATTGAAATAAAAATCATTTGCACACACAAACTGCAGTTGGGAGTGAAAAACCGTGAAAAAAATGCATGTTTGAACGAATTTGCAAAACCAAATACACTTTTGTTGTGTCTGGCTGCTTAGTCTTGCAGAGCTGGAAGGAATACGTGCAAACAGGACAGTGCACAGAACCAATCAGCCATCGGCATGTCGATGCTTTTGCCAGTACAGTTACTGAAACAACAGTTTCTGCAATGAATGCTTTGTACGAGTCGGATGAATATGATTTCTTTTGATAATTTTGGGAACCATATAAAACTGCACCGTTTTTTTTTTTGGCAGCAATATTGAGTCATTTACTGGTGCTGGTTTCTCTAACCGGCCGGTTTGCCAGCCATGGAGTTGCGTTCAACTGTAGCTCCTATGATGAGCCCGCGTCATCGATGCCAAACAAAAAAAACCACGGAATTGGGATGGCCAGACATCGCATCAGCTTTTCTGATTTTTCTCAGTGTGTTCATCACACTGCTTGAAGCCTGTTACATTTCTCACACTGATTTGCGTATATTTGCTAATTACGCTCAGGCTGCGTTTGCAGCTTGTTTCTGCACTCAGCAGGGATACAATTTGTATACTTTTGTCTCTGAGCAAGAGACTTCTGTTGCTGAAAGCGTGGAGGCCTTCTTCACACGTGGCAAAGATGCGTTTTGGCACGTGTTTGATGCCGTGTTGAACATTGTCAGCATTTTGGATATCTTCGTGGATACTTGGGAGGGAAGATTTGTGCACGGGCTTGCAGCTATGCGAGTTGTCCGTGCTTTCCGACTTTTCCGCATTTTTGCATCAAACAAGTTCCTGAATGACTTCAGCAGGGTCATGCACACTGCCTTGCTGCAGATGCTGAATTTTTGCCTGGTGATAGTGCTTTCATTGACGTTGGCAAGTGTGGTAGCCACCAACATGTTGTGGGACTTCCCCAATGAGCAGGTAGCTGACAGCTATGCAGATCTTGGCACCACGATGTGGACGCTTTTCAAAATCATGACAATGGATGGCTGGACGACCAAAATCCAACCATGTTTGGAACTTCACCCATCTTTGCTGTATTTCTTTGCCCTGTTTGTGTTTTTTTCCTTGTCATCAATCTCAATTGTACCAGCCATTTTTATCGAACTTCTTATTGAAGAAAGGGACAAGAGGAAACTGGAGAAACGGCGGAAAAGAAAAAAGAGAAGACGTGCAATGCAACGCGCTATCAGCATGCGAGAAATCGCAGACCACGACTCCTCCGATTCATCCTGCCATTCAAGCTCCGAGTCTTCAGTGTCTGGACATTGGGGCCCAATGGGGCGAGGCTCACTTTTCACTGGCCATGGGCATCCAGGTCAGAACGAACTTTGGTTTGCTATCAATGGTGTGCTTCTTGAATGGCAAAAAGGACATGTGGCTGAAACATCCTGGAGCGTTGACCAGGACAACCATCAGTACAATCCATTGCCTTCCTTCGGCGAAGAATTTCATGAGCTGCGAGAGCGGCCAGAGGTCAGCAAAATGAGCACTATCAGCGGTATCAGCGATCTTCAAAAGGACATACAATTGATGCAACGACACCTAATTGAAAAGATGGAGCAGCTTGAAAATGAATTGATTCAACGACTGGAAAGGCAACTTCCAAAACCTTCCAGCTCATTGCTACATTTCACTGAACGAGCTCAGCCTGAAAGACCAGCCAGTTCGGTTCCAAGGGTGGATTTTACAAGCAGAGAAACCAGCATGGACTCGTTTCCAGATCCCATGTTCTGGAGAGAAACTAGTATGGACCATGTTGAAGGCAATCAGACAGAGTCAAAGGACTGGCAGGAAGTAAAATCCGTACAAAATGGGGAGAAGACTGACACTGCCGGACCTGCTGGACTGGACTTTCCGGCTTCCAGTTCTTGGTATAATGATCATGTCCAACACGAAGATCACCAAGGGGAAGCCCGTGAAGGAAGTCTTGAAGGCGAAGTGCTGGAGAATTCTGATTTGGATCAGAAGGAGAAGTGTCCCAAAGATCAGAATGACATGGAGAACGTGGAGAACGTGGAGAATGTGGAGAACGTGGAGGACATGGAGAACATGGAGAACTTTGAAGCAGAAGCAGGAGATGAACAAAGGAGGGAACCGTCGCTAGAACAGGTAGTCTGCGAAGATGAAGCACCAGTGCAGGTTCTTGTGCATCCTTCCCCAGACACAGGTGAGTGAAACCAGATTGATTTGAAGTAAAGGACTGGCACCTTGATTCAAGGCAAAGTCTCCTTGGATTCTTGCGTGACACAAAGTCCTGAATTGCGAAGCCAAGAAGTGTTTTCAAAAAATATTGGACCTGAGGTGTTTTTTCAAAATCATGAAGTTATCTCATATCAATCTATCAGGATGTTGGCATGTGGTCAATGCTGGCTACTGAATTACTTTAGTCAGAAATAGAAAATATCCAAGAAGTCCAACAAAACCATTCGTGCTCATTAATTAGCAAAAAACAATTTGTGCGTGTGCGTGTGCAAGGGGACAAACTTACATCCTGCCAGGCACCGATGCTGCCCGATCCTTTCCGGTTGACAACTGTGCCGAGGATCCAGCGGCTTTCCCTTTTGATTCTTTCTTGGCAGCAGTCCATAGCTTTTCATGACACATGTCAGTGAATGTTCAAGTGCCAAGACTGCTGCAAGACTCGCAACCAGTCATCTTTCTCGTTTTTCAAGCTTGAAAAAACGAGGCCACTTCAGAGATAATACAACCTTTGTCCACCCATCTTGTACCCACCTTAGTTTCTTGCCCCATACAGGACTCTGAAACCTGGAGAACCGAGGCCTGTGCTTGGTACTCAGATCAAATGCTGAAATGATGAATGATGCAAAGCATAGACTGATGGAACAGAGACTCCAGAACCTGTTACAATATGTTACAACAAAGGCCTACGCAAGAAGCGCGTCACCTGATCGAGGTTGGAAGCTGGATCAGCTGGATGTGTTGATTTTTTGATTACACTGCACTCTTGGCATTTCGCCTTGTATCTTCAAGATGCAAGAGGCATACCAACGGCTGTCTGCTGCTCAGAAGTCATTGTCATGAAATTTTCTCAAAGGCGATCCAAGATGTGCGAATTGAGTACCCCAAGGATGCTGTGATATCGCATGATATTGAGATTATTAATGTTTCCCACTCAATCCGAATGTCAGTTCTTCAAATATGACCTAGGCTTGAGGAGCTGCTCCCTGCCCAAGAAGCGATTGAGGCGGACCAGGCCAGGAACGCCCAAGGTCAAATGAGTCAAATGGTGAAACCCTCCAAAAACCAGGGACAAGATGGGACAAGTGCCATCGAGTGCCATGCAGGAGCGGATGGCTTGGGGTCTTGCGCAGGCACCTTCGAGTTTCAGTCTGAACTTTACACCCACATGGCCGCTATGGCCGAGCAAATTATTGCTCAACCGGCATCCTGCAGGCAAAACAAGCTCGTCCACCAGATGCCTCCTTGGACATGCAGGTGTGATTTCATGGCCAATTCATTGCTTGGCGAAATCCAGTGGTCTTGGTTCTTGCAGAAGCTGAGCAAGACTATGCAAAAGACTCCAGATTGCAGTAAGGTATGGCGCTTTCACTGAACAGAAACGCATCACACAAAAGAGCATCAAGATGAAAAAGGCCACAGAAACACCATGCTTCCATGAAAAGCAACACATCTGTATTTCTACTTCTCTTCAATCACCTAGCGGCATACTTGGTTTCACGTGCTTTGACGCCAAACACTTGTCAATTTGATTCAATTTGCACTTGATGAACCTAATGGAACCACGAAGTAAATGCAGCACTGCACAGTGACATGCAGCCATGCACCGTGCACATTGGATCCATCTCTGAGCTACTACCTGCTGGAGCTGGGGCCTTGTCTTGTTTTCTTGAATACAATAGAGCCAATAGAAAACACACTGTTCATGTAAGTTTCCAAAACAGAGAGCGTTTTCAGAATATGCTTCTTTTTGCTTTGGAAACACACTTGCATGCGATTTTCTATGTGCTTGTTCCGACTTGTTCCTTGCACTGTCAGCAGGTCAGAGTCCAATGTCATCCCAAACCACACGCTGTGCAGAAAGAAGCGCCTCTTGCGCTCGCTGGCCTAGTTGGGGGACCCAAGAACTTGGCAAAACCACAGGAGTCATCCACAGAGTCACCCAATTTGGCAAGTTCTTTAAGGTCTCTAAGGAATCTAAGGACTCTAAGGTCTCTGGACACCCGATGGAAGTTGTTTGTTGCTTGGTTGCCCATTGCCCTTTGGAGGTCGGCTGCAATGCCTTTGCGAAGTTCAAGATACGCCGGGTGGAACAGTCTGTGCAGCGGCGATTTGGCGCAGCAGGCTGTTGGCAGAACATGCGTTTGGTGCTGCTCCCTGTGCAAAGTGTCTTGCGATCAGGGGCAGCATATTCCACCAAGCAATCGGCGATAGCCTATGACGAGGCGCTCAAAATGTGTTGATATAGGCTATGACCGGCGAAAAATCACGACCTGCCTCACTGCGAATCGTTTACGGCTGGAGGAAAGTCAGTGCCTTCGCGCCATGCTTAACTTGTCAGCTGGAGAGGCTTGCTTTGGGTTAGCTTTGGGGTTGAGATGTACGGAGCCAGTTTCGTAGTTCTGCAGAGGGAGATTTAATGCAGGTTCTTCTCGAAGAGAGCCCGTTGGTCCTCCTGGAGGACTTGCTGAATTCTGCGTTGGTGGAAACCATCAGTTGATGCTGAAGAATTCCAGGACTCTGCAGAGGGAGTTGATGATTTGGGCTCAGAGGAGGACATTCTCCGAGTGCCACAGATGCTTTTGCTTGGCTTGACACAAGATACGAGGGACTGGATCTTCCGTGCTGAAGCACCGTGAGGACCTATGGCGTGGGTTCAGACGACATCGCTGCTTCAAGGCTTCTGATTTAATTCCAGTGTTTCATCTGTGTCGCAGATGCTTCCGTTTACACCACTACTCCTACTTGTGTTGAGCTGAGGCAGCTGACACTTTCAAGCTGCTAGATGCAGATGCCAGGATGGCCCTTCGGCCAAACACACAAATCATCACAGGTATTTGGCACGACACAGTACACGACACAGCATGACTCAGTATGATCTGATGTACTGTGAACCTCACTGCTAGGACAGCAGTTCTATCACTTTACACCCCAGCATCTGAGAACCAGCTCCAGGAGCCTTGCAAAATTTGGCTTGCTTCAGCTGTGCAACACAGCTGGCTCGTCCACATTGCTCGTCCCCATTCTACATCATTTTACTGTCGCCACAGGACTGGTCTGTAGAACAGGAAGCAGCTGGAGGCGACCCAGAGGTACTACGGTTTCTTCAAGCGCGAAGCTCACAAAGAAATCAAAGAACTTACATTGACTTAGATTCTTTCTGACAAGTCCCTTGATGGTTACCAGGCCAAATTCCTTCTTGTGGTCTTGTGTTCACTTGCTGGGTGTGAAAGCACTGTCCTGGCATGGATGCACATTCATCAGGTGTTACATATGCCGATTGGACGGCTCGAAGGCCTAAGCCATTTGCGCTGCGTGTGGAAAGATTGCAATGGCGTGAGCATCGTT